>Ga0209373_10001067_pt1 | contig 35808 bp, 25 predicted proteins | sample Higcelweek5metaG_FD_187173 | JGI IMG/M metagenome (GOLD analysis project Ga0209373, IMG submission 187173) | Freshwater pond sediment microbial communities from the University of Edinburgh, under environmental carbon perturbations - High... | ecosystem: Environmental > Aquatic > Freshwater >... | reverse complement strand
GACTATGAAATCGCCGGTTTTGTGGAAACGTCGCAGGGACGGGTGGAAACGCGTGTCCGCAGCAGTGTGCGTTTCATTAACCGGCAGGATTTTGTTTCCAACGACAAAGCCAGTATTTGGCGTGTGGACCAGTCGACCCTGATCGACAATCTGGTTCAGACGATCGATAAGAACGGCTCGCGGATCGACCATCTCCAGGCCCGCTACCCCCTGACCATCGATATGCAGGTCACGGGCGACGATACCGGTCGCGTGCAGCAGTTGAAACTGGCGCAGGGGTTGTGGTCTGAACGTGTTCGCACGGATGCAACCGGTTCACGGCAATGGCAGATCACCGACTATGTTGTCCGCCCCGAACTGAAGGCCATTATCGACCCGCAGTCCCGGCGTTCCCGCCAGGTGACAGGCAATTCCTTTATCCGCCTGAATATCAAGGACGGTGAGGGCGGTTGCTATGATCGGACGATCAATGTTGTCAATAATGCCGTAGCTGCGGTGACGGACGGTTGCCGGTAGGCGACACTGGCGGGCGCACCCTTGGCCTTCGAAAAGAGGTCAAGGGTATGTTTAGATTGGTTCCCCATGCCAGGACAGGATTCGGTAACATTAATCATATTTTGGTATTGAATTGATGCTGCCCACATGGCAACCTCGTTAACAACATATTGCATTTCCGTCACGGCTCCCCACCAAGGGAGTTCAAAGCAATCAGCGAGCATCAGGAACTGGATACCGGGGAGGGACGGTGTTCGCATTCCTGTTTTTCGCAGCGTTGTTGACGCGATAGACGTAAATGCAATGAACAGGGAAAAGGAAAACGGTGAACGGCATATCTGCCGAATAAATACAGCAATCATAAATACAGTATCGGGTTGCCTGCGATTGGAAGCGTTGTGGGACGCATCGCAGGTTTCATCGTCGTAAAGACGCACAAAATGGGGGATTGAACAATGAAGGGACTTCACGGTCTTCTTCTGTTGTCTACTTGCGCATTCAGCTTGTTAGCGGTAACCGCTTCGGCGCAGGAAACAACGGAAAGCACCGGCTCCAAGTCGGAACTGCAGATTTCTGAAATCATCGTTACGGGCACGCGCATTGCGCGACCGAACGCAACGGCAGCCGCACCGATCCAGTCGGTCACGGCGGCGGAAATCCAGGCACAAGCCGCTGTCAATATCGAAGAAGTGCTGAACCGGTTGCCGCAGATTGCGCCGGACAGCCAGCAGAATTACCAGGATTCCGACGGGCGTCAGCGCATCAAACTGCGCAACCTCGGCTTTGAACGCACCCTGGTTCTGGTGGATGGCAAGCGCCTCGGCACCCAGAATGGCCAGGATACCGGCATGATCCCGGCGGCGCTGCTGGAACGGGTCGATGTGCTGACCGGTGGTGCTTCTTCAGTTTATGGTTCCGACGCCATCGCCGGTGTTGTGAATTTCGTGATGAAGAAGAATTATGAAGGCGTTCAAATCAACGCCAATCATAATTTCTACTATCACAAGAACAAGCCGACCGTCGTGTCGGACATTGCCAATGCCTATGGGTTCACCCCCGCCAGCGGCACGAACAAGGATGGTGGCCGGTCCGATATCTCCATCACCGGCGGCACCAGCCTGTTTGAGAACCGGCTGCATGTTTCCGGTTTCGTGGATTATCGCGAGGCCAATCTGGTGCCGTACGGCAACCGTGAAACGGCTGCCTGTCAATTGACCCAGGCCGCCATCGATGGTCCGCTGACCTGTACCACCTCCACCTATTCGCCCTATGGCTATCTGTCGCCGCGGGGTGGTGACAATAACGGTCAGGTTTATTTCAATAATCCCAACGGCAGCAACAGCTTCGTCCAGTCCGGCTCTTCCAACGGCACAAACTTGCTGGCAAATCCGTATGACGGCTATTCGTTCCAGCGCAAGAACAAGCGTTGGAATGCTGGCGGCTTTGCGACGTTGGAGCTGTCGGACTCCGCAGAGCTTTATGCTGATACGCTGTGGTTCCACGATCGCTCGTCGAACTCTTTCCCGACCCGCGTTTACAGCTATACGGCTTATGGCAGCGCGCCTTATCAGGTAAACTGCAACAATCCGCTGATGTCCGCTTCACAGGCCCAGGCGATCTGCGGAAGTGCTGCCGGCACCAGCACCCTGATGCCGCTGGAAGTGCGCTACCGTTTCAACAGCCAGCCAGATGTCGAAGACGTCTACATCAACAAGGGTACCCGCATTACCGGCGGTATCCGCGGTGATTTCGCCGATGTCTGGAGCTATGATATCGGTGGCGTCTATGCCCGCAACCGGCAGGACACGACCTTCGGCAACTTTGCCGATTTCGACAAGGTGAACCGTTCGCTGAATGTGGTGAACGTCAATGGCACGCCGACCTGCGTTTCCAAGATTGATGGCACCGATCCGGCTTGCGTTCCCTTCAACGCCTTTGTCGCCAATAACAGCGATCAGGCTTTGTTCGATTATCTGCTGACCGGTCGCAGCGGCACCTCCACCAGCATTGGCACACTTGGCGATGGCCTTGCCACCCTTCAGGGTGACCTGGGTACCTATGGCATTAAGACGCCGTGGGCAGAAGAAGGCGTGGCGGTCGCCTTCGGTGTCGAATATCGCCATGATCAGTTGAAGAGCTTCGCGGACGAAGTTTACCGCGAACAGAATGGCGGCGAAGACCGGACGCTGAACCAGCATGTCTGGGAAGCCAACGCGGAGTTCCAGGCACCGCTGGTGCAGGACAAGCCGGGCGTTGACCTGTTGCAGGTCAATGGTGGTTACCGCCTGTCCAAGTACAGCAGCAACCCGGATTCTTTCTCCACCTGGAAGGGTGAAACCCTTTACGCACCGGTGGAAGATATCACCTTCCGTGGTTCCATCAACAAGGCGCAGCGCGCGCCGACCGTGGTGGAAATCTCCCAGGCGTTGAATGTGAATTACGGTGAGCAGGGCGGTTCGCAGAATGATTTCTGCGCCAGCACGCCGAGCTATGCCGCCGATGGCACCCTGATCGGGTGGGATGCGCCGAAGGCCTCGCAGGCCGTCTGCGCCGCCACCGGTCTGGCATCCAACCTCTATGGCAGCCGTGATCTGTCCTGCCCGGATGGGCAGTGCACGGTGCGGTACGGTGGCTTCACCGTCGATCCGGAAACCGCCTTCACCAAGACAATCGGTGTGGTGCTGAAGCCCCGCTTCATCAAAGGCCTGGTGGTGTCGGTCGATCGTTTCATGATCGATCTGGATGACAGCATCGGCTTTAACTACGACGATTATTTCTGGAATGGCTGCCTGCAGACCGGCAGCGACTTCTTCTGTTCCAAGTTCGTGCGTAATGCCAATGGCACGCTGTACAGCGCTGCCAGCACCAATCCGGCCACCGGTTACATCCGTGCCGGCACGACCAACTACTATCGCAGCAAGTCGCATGGCTGGGATATCCAGGCCCAGTATCGTCTGGATCTGGACGATCTGAACCTGGACGATTACGGCACCATCGACTGGAACTTCGCTGGCTCGCTGACCACGCTGGCGGGCGGGCAGGATTCGCCAATCCTGGCCAAATATAACTGCGCCGGTTACTATGGTGGTCCGTGTGGTCAGTTGATCCCCAAGTGGACGCATAGCCTGCGCGCCACCTACAACTCGCCGGAAAATGCCTTCTCCGCTTCGCTCAACTGGCGCTATGTCGGTTCGCTGACCAATGTCAGCAACTCCGGCAAGGCCGAACTGGGCTGGACGGAGGCCGGGGAGCGGTCGACCTACTACCGTATCCCAGGCTACAACTACTTCGACCTCGCGCTGAGCTACCGCGTGGCCGAGGGCTATACGATCCGGCTGTCGTCGAACAACCTGTTCGACAAGCGTCCGCCGATCCTGCCGAACTCCTACAATTATGGCCTGTCGCGCAGCAACACGCTGTCGGCGCGCTATGATTCGCTGGGCCGCCAGATCGCGCTGGGTGCGACGATCACCTTCTGACGCTGGGGGGAACCACCCGGCCCCATTTCCTCGGGGCCGGGCTCCAGCAAAAGAAATGCCCCTTCGGCCAAAACAGCCGAAGGGGCATTTTTTATTCATATATTCTCACGGGGATTGTGTCGGCTTCCCAGGCCACAGCCAGACTTCCGCCACCTGTTTGCCGCGACCGCTTCCCCCCATGCCCGCAGGCCGGAACCATTCCAGCATCAAGGTGCCTTTGGCGGTTGCACTGGCCGGAATGGAAAATTCCATCGTCGCCGGATTGGCGGGGCGCGACAGGGGGGGATGGATTTCCGTAGTGCCATTGGCAACCAGGCGGATCGGCAGGTGGTAATCCTCCCCACCATAGGTGACACGCAGGCGGTAGCTGCGCTGCGGATCAAGCCCGCTATAGCGCAGAGTCAACGGCGCGTCATAAAGCGTCTCACCATAAGTGATCCAGGACAGGCGCCAGCCGGCATCCGGCGTGACATCGGCAATCGAATGTACGGCGGTTTGAAAGAACTGCGGATCCTTTGCCAAGCCGCGCCCACGGACCAGATGGGGGGAACGCTGCGGATCACCCAGATCATCATATAGCGTGCCTGGAACGGGCACTTCCCATTGCACGAGGGCGGCCAATTGGCCCTGCCGTTCCCCTTCATCCATCAGGTCTGCGATTTCCTTGAAACGGCTTTCCAGCCAGACCCGGTTGTTGAGCGAAACATCGATCCGGTCCAGATTGGCCCCACGCTCCCAACCCGAAGCGCCATAGCGGCTGACGCTCAGTTGCAGTCCAACATGCTGGTAGAGCCTGCCTGCCAGTTCCAGCAGCTTTTCACGCAAGCGCGCAGTTTCAGCATCATCGGGTGCTGCCAGTGCGGTACGGGCCGCCGCCATCACCGCGGCACTACCCTGTGCGCCCGCTTGCTCCAGCGCGGCCAATGCCTGCGTTTCCCGCCGCATTTCCGCCCGGGCACGGCGTCGGACATAGGCATCGTAATAGGCCCGGTAAAGCAGGGATTCCCAACGCCAGTTGCCGGGCGATATCCCCCGGTCCAAGGCCTGGAAGCCCTGCAAGGTGCTGGCGATACCAATATTCGACGCGACCGGCCCCTGCCAGTTGCTTTCCAGATCCCGAATAAGGCTGGCCGCCCGGCCATCGTTCCCTTCCCCGATATCATGCCCCAGGAAATAGCGGGCATAGTCCTGCAATACCTCTTCAGGCGGGACATCGGCAGACCAGCCCAGCCGTGACCAGAGCATCTTGTTCACATCATCCGTCACCCCTTCGGAATAGGTGACAAAGCCGCTGAACAGGGACTGGAAATGCCGATAGATCAGCGTCATGTCGTGCGGGCGTGGGCTGATGGGTTCCCGCCCCTGCGTCAAGGCGAAGGCTGGATCCCAGTCAGCCACGGGAAACTGGGCGTGAAGGGTATGCCCGATATCAGGATAAGCCTGGATCGGATAGCGTTTGGGAATACGGGCCCGCTGCACCGCCATCGGGTCGCGTGACTGTGGGCCGATGAAAACACCCGTCAGCCAATCCGGCTGCCGGTCGAGTTGGCGATAAAATGCCTCATACCCTGCCTGATCGAACCCCTGGGTCGACACCCATAACGCCGCCCCCGCATGATGTCGCCGCAGGATCGCTGCCATTTTCGCCAACAGGGGAAACAACTGGTCCGGCGGGGTATGCCCAGGGTCACCCCCCGGCACATAGAGCGCGTGGATAGCCGGAAAGCGTTTCACCAGCGCCTCAAAATCCGCCAGTTCCGCCGCAACCTGCGCAGGGTTGCCATAATCCGCCCGAATGACCGGATAATAGAGATCGAAATCCAACCCGTATCGAGCCAGGATGCCGGCGATACCGATAATGGTTTCCGTGGCCGGTGCCGGGAAAAGCGGACTGGCCTTTTCATCATCGGAAACCGGCGCGATGACCTGGATGGCGTTGGTCCCGAACACCGCCAGATCACGGATCTCCTGCTCGAACCGGGCCAAGGTCCAGGCATCATAGGTATTGTTCTTGAAGCGATAACCGATCTGATGGCTGCGATGCGCCTTTTCCGGTGCGGTCGCCACATTCAGCGGGGCCGCAAGTTCCACCCGTCCCGGCCCCATCTCCAGTGACCGCAGAAGGTGACCGATTCCGTAAAGCAGACCACGGGAATCACGACCGGTGATGACAATGGTAACCTGACCCCGGCGGTCAAGGCTCTGCACCTTGTAGGATTCCGCCGCGACGGGCAGCGCCAATTTTGCCCAGCTCTCCCGCAGATCGGCCGGCACAAGCGTCTCAACCTGTTCAGCGCGACCAATGATGATCAGGGGGGCACCGGCTTCCCGCCGCTCCGACAGTTTCCACGCACTGCCAGTACGTTTAGCCACCTCCTCCACCATCATTCGCAGCGCCGCCGCCTCCGGCTGGTCGGATGGCATGGCAACAATTGTCGCGCGGTGGAGGTCAAGGGGCTGAGCCTGTGCGGTATCGGACGGCAATAACCAGATCATCAGAAGGATCGCGGTAATTCTGAGCATCAAAGGCCTTTCTGCGCGCATGCACCCGAAATCGGGAAGAACATCTGATAAAGCTTACCCCTGGGAAACTATTACCAATACCATACCTTTAGCCCGACCAAATTACATTACAGCCTCCATCTCAACAGGGGGGCATTGGGACATCAACCCCGTTGCTGCCGGGCACGAACCTTAAATCTTCACGGAAATAGCTTCCCGCAGAGGAAAAATCCCTCTTCCCAAACCCACCCGTGTTGGCGCATAAAAAAGTGCAAACTCGTAGGAGCTTGCACAGTGAATTCATCCAAAAATCTTGGTGCTGACAATACGGTGGAGAGTTTCACCGACGCCGAGGCCGCTTATGCCCGTGTCCGGGCGCTGTATGACGAAGCGGTGGCGTTTTTGTGCGGGCGGTTTTCCGCCTTCGCACATGGGGAGGATCTGGGCGGTCGCGTCCGCGCCTGCTACCCCTTCGTTCAAGTCCGTATCGATAGTGAACCCCGCGTCGACAGCCGCCTGTCCTATGGCTTCGTGCATGGCATGGGCACCTTCCGCACCACCGTCACGCGGCCCGACCTGTTCGACCATTATCTGCGCCACCAATTCTCCCTGCTGTTGAAGAACCATGGGGTTCCGCTGGAAGTGGGTATCAGCGACACGCCGATCCCCATCCAGTTCGCCTATCCGGAGGGCATGCATGTCGAAGGCGACCTGACACCGGAGCGGCTGTTCCAACTGCGCGATTATTTCGACCTGCCCGATCTGGTCTATATGGATGACAGCATCGTCAACGGCACCCATGTGGTGCCACCTGGTGCTGCGCGCCCGCTGGCGTTGTTCACGGCCCCTCGCGTGGATTACAGCCTGCACCGGCTGAAGCATTACACGGCCACGAAGCCGGACCATTTCCAGAACTATGTGCTGTTCACCAACTATCAGTTCTATATCGACGAATTCGTGCGGCGCGGGCTGGAGATCATGGAACCGTCGGACGATCCGGCGACCCAGCATTATCGCAGCCAATACGAGGCGTTTGTGGAACCGGGCGACCATGTCACCTGGAACCAACACCTGTTTCCCGGCAAGGAATGCCATGGCACCAAGGTGGCCCGCCTGCCACAGATGCCGGCATATCACCTGAAGCGCAAGGACGGGAACGGCATTACCATCGTCAATATCGGCGTCGGCCCTTCCAACGCCAAGACGATCAGCGACCATATCGCCGTGCTGCGCCCGCATGTCTGGCTGATGCTGGGCCATTGCGCCGGCTTGCGCGACACGCAGCGGCTGGGGGATTATGCGCTGGCCCATGGCTATGTACGCGAAGACAAGGTGCTGGATGCCGATCTGCCCACCTGGGTGCCCATCCCGGCCCTGGCGGAAGTGCAGGTGGCCCTGGAAGACGCGGTAGAGAAGGTGACAGGCCTGAAGGGATGGGAACTGAAATCCATCATGCGCACTGGCACCGTCGCCACCATCGACAACCGTAATTGGGAACTGCGCGACCATAGTGAACCGGTGCAGCGGTTCAGTCAGTCCCGCGCCATCGCGCTGGATATGGAATCGGCTACCGTGGCGGCCAACGGCTTCCGCTTCCGGGTTCCCTACGGCACGCTGCTATGTGTGTCGGACAAGCCGCTGCACGGGGAATTGAAGCTGCCCGGTATGGCCAACCATTTCTACCGCGCGCGTGTAGACCAGCATCTGGCGATCGGCATGCTGGCGATGGAAATCATGCGGGATTACGGGCTGGCCCGGCTGCATAGCCGCAAGTTGCGCAGCTTCGCCGAAGCCGCCTTCCAATAAATGAGGAAGGGGCCTGTCCCGGCGGGAGGAACAGGCCCCTTTCTTCCAAATGGCCCGCCAGGGGCGGACCGCAGGATGGCGGTTATGGGGCCGGCGGCGGATGGCAGTCCGCTAAGCCGGCGGTTCATCCCACCCTTGCCACCCTGTTGGCCTTCTTTACCTTGTACATGGCGGCATCCGCACGGCGGATCACCTCTTCTTCCCGATCCTCGGCGCCAAAGGCTTCTACGCCGAAGCTGGCGCGCAACGGCAATTCCAGCATCTGCCAGCGGCAGGTCAGGGCATTGAAGCGTTGCGACAAAGCCTTGGCCCGCTGATCACCCTGGGTTGCTTCAACATCGGTCAAAAGGACGGCGAACTCATCACCGCCAAACCGCGCCACCACATCATGGGCCCGGACATTATCGGTCAGCGCCCTTGCGACCTGACGCAGATAATGGTCGCCGCAAAGGTGGCCATGTATATCGTTGACCGCCTTGAACCCATCCAGATCCACGATCACCAGTACCCCCCCCTTGCCACTGCGCCGGGCAGCGGCCAGTTCGCGGCGGAAAGCATCGACAAAACCGCGGCGGTTCAACAAACCCGTCAACTCGTCCGTCATGGTCAGAGTCTCAAGATGCTCGATCCGTTCCTTTTGCTCGGCAATGCGGGATTCGGCAGCGCGCAGCCTTTTTACGGCATCCTGCAATAGTTGCAGATAATTCACCTCGTCTTGTGTCGCCGGCTGCGGCAGGCGGCGCGGGGCCTGAAAAGGTAAACCGCGTTCGATACCAGCCGCCATGCCAAGGGCGGGAACCGCGAGCGGGGCGGCAAGGCTGGTTTCAAGCATGGTCATGATCGGCTCCAACAATCGGAGAAGCGGGTTTGCCAGATCACAAGCAACCGCCATGCCAATATAAATTACTTTATATGTCTGTTACTTAGCTTGTGACCCGACCAGACAGTTCCAACCGCCCGGCAAAATCTTCCCCTTTCTCACCGGCAGAAACTGCCACGCACGCTACCCGCCCGCACCCGCCCCTGAAAGTTCATTGCAGGCGGCGGGGCCAAGGCGCAAGATAGGGGCTCCATCTTTATGCAAGGGTTGCCAAGCAACGTGTCCGCTCCCGTCAAAGCCCCGCGTTCCGCCCGCCGCCGCCCCGTCGCCCTGCTGGTTTGCCTGCTGATGCTCGGGGGCAGCCTTTCCCCCGCCAGCGCCCGGAGCGCCGACATCGCCCCTCACAAGGCCACCTATAAGTTGAGCCTGGATCATGCACGCCTGCAAAGCGGCGTGTCGGACGTGAACGGGCAGATGAGCTTTTCCTGGAACGATGCCTGCGATGGCTGGACCATCAACCAGCGCTTCCAGGTAAAATTCGCCTATGCCGAGGGCGAGGAGATGGAACTTGTCACCAATTACGCGACGTGGGAGGCGAAGGATGGCTCGGCCTACCGCTTCAATGTTCGCAAGCTGGTGAATGGGGAAGTGGACGAGGAACTGTCGGGCGGCGCCACCCTGAACGACGGAAAGGGCGGTACCGTGCGCTATGACAAGCCGGCCGCCAAGACGGTGGAGTTGCGACCGGGCACCATGTTCCCGTCTGCCCACACCCTGCGGGTATTGGCCCAGGTCGGTACGGATGACAACCTGTTCTCTGTGCCGGTGTTCGATGGGGCCGAGGCGGAAGGTGCCAGCCAGGTGAACACCGTGCTGGGTAAACTGCGCCCCCCCGCCCTGTCGCAGATCAAGGTGAAGGATAAGGACTTGCTGACTGCCAAGGCATGGCAGGTCTCCCTGGCATTCTTCCCCACCGCCCCGGGTGAGGCATTGCCGGATTATGAAACCAGCATGGAGTTGCTGGAAAATGGCGTGATGCGTTACATGCTGGTGGATTACGGTGATTTCCGTATCAAGATGGAACTGGAGAGCCTGGAGAAGGCACCCAAGCCGCCCTGCTGATGCAAAATGCATTGCGTTATTAATAGCGATTTTTCTGCTAAATTAATTGCATATTGCAAATTAGTGACGAAAGGTGCCGATAAAGCCTTTTAAAGGCTGACAAACGTTAATGGCGCGATATTTGCTTGGTTCAGTGGCGCCGGCATGCGGACCGGACAAGGCCGAACGGCCTGCCAGGAACCGAGGTAGTACCCGTGAACCGTTTCAACGTTACGAAGGCATTCACCTTCGCTGCACTTTTCTTTGCTTTTTTCAGCACCAGCATCGTGCCTGCAGCAGCGCACAGCCTGAAGTTACGCGGTACAATGGAAACCGTCTGTCAGGTGAAAATCAGCGACCTTGGCCGCAGCCTGAACCTGGGCAGCGGTGAGACAGCCGTAACCGTGGGTACGGTGAATGAACAATGCAACAAGGCCGGTTTCATCGTTGGCATCAGTTCCGCCAACCGCGGTGCGCTGGTGGATCAGCGCGGCACCCGCGTCCCCTATCAGGTGCAGTATGACGGGTCCGGCCTGTTGACACTGAACGGACAACGGTTGTGGTTGCGGCTTTCCGCCAGCGTGGGCCAAAACAGCAAGGAACTACGCGTCACGGTCCCCGCTCGTCCGCAGGCAACCGCAGGCGATTATAGCGACACGATCGTCGTCACCATCGCAGCCCTTTAACGAAACAAAGGCCGCCGGATCGCCCCGGCGGCCTTTGCGTTGAAATGACATGACAGGCTGCGTCATACCAAACCGCCTAAAGATTGGTATCAGGCCGCCGCTGTCGTTACCAGTTTGTTCTGCTCGCGGGTCTTCAGCAGGCGGATTTCGGGGAAATCCTCCTGCGCACGGTTCAACTGCCAGCCATTTCGGGCCAGATAGACCAGGGCACCATCATGGTCTTCGGCCATATCGCCGCGGCGGCTGTCGATGAAGGCTTTCAGCTTCACCGGATCTTCGCATTCCACCCAGCGGGCGGCATCGTAACCCGCCGTCTCGAACCGGGCCTTCATGCCATACTCGGCCTCGATACGGGATGCCAGCACCTCGAATTGCAGCTGGCCGACGACGCCGACCACCCAGTCGGCACCAACGATGGGCTTGAACACCTGGGAAGCACCTTCCTCGGCGAAATGTTCCAGCGCCTTGCGCAGATGCTTCACCTTCATCGGGTCATCCAGCCGCACGCGCTGCAACAGTTCCGGTGCAAAGCTGGGCACGCCGGTGAAGCGCAAATCCTCCCCCTCGGTCAGCGTGTCACCGATGCGCAGCGTGCCATGGTTGGGAATGCCGATAATATCGCCGGGGAAGGCATCTTCCGCCAGTTCGCGGTCACGGGCCAGGAACAGCACGGCATTGTTGACCGCCAGCAGCTTGCCGGAGCGCATATGCTTCAGCTTGGTGCCGCGCTTGAAATGGCCGGAACAGAGGCGGAAAAAGGCAATACGGTCGCGGTGGTTGGGGTCCATATTGGCCTGGACCTTGAACACAAAGCCCGTGACCTTAGCCTCTTCCGGTTCCACTTCACGGCCATCGGCCTTTTGTGGGCGCGGCGGCGGGGCATATTCGGCCAGACCCAGCAGCAATTCCCGCACACCGAAATTATTGATGGCGGAGCCGAAAAACACCGGCGTCTGGTGGCCTTCGCGGTAGGTTTCCATGTTGAAGGGCGGGCAGAGTTCCCGCACCATCATCACATCCTCGCGCAGCTTGGCAGCTTGGTCGGCGGGGATCAATTCGTCGATCTTGGGATCGTCGATGCCGTGACATTCGATGCCATCGGTGGCCACATCGCCGGAACGGCGATCCATCAGGATCAGCCGATCGCGGATCAGATCGTAACAACCCCGGAAATCCGAACCGGAGCCGATGGGCCAGGACGCGGGCGTCACCTCCAGCTGCAGGTCGCGCTCCACCTCGTCCATCAGTTCGAACGGATCGCGTGCATCGCGGTCCATCTTGTTGACGAAGGTGATGATGGGCACGTCGCGCATACGGCACACCTCGAACAGCTTGCGCGTCTGCGCCTCGATGCCCTTGGCGGCGTCGATGACCATGACGGCGCTGTCCACCGCGGTCAGCGTGCGATAGGTATCTTCAGAGAAATCCTCGTGACCCGGCGTATCCACCAGATTGAAGGTGCGGTTGGCATAATCGAAATTCATCACCGAGGCGGTGACGGAAATGCCGCGTTCCCGCTCCACCTTCATCCAGTCCGACCGGGCGCGCCGCTGCTCCCCGCGCGCCTTCACGGCACCCGCCATCTGGATGGCGCCGCCGAACAGCAGCAGCTTTTCCGTCAACGTCGTCTTACCCGCGTCAGGGTGGGCGATGATGGCGAAGGTGCGGCGCTTGGCGACTTCTTCTTCAAGGATATTGGCGGGCATGGACGATACTCTGCTACTTGGAATGCGGCGTGCCGGGTGACCTGGAGCGTATTTCCGCAGACCGGAAACACGCTCCAAGCTTTTCATCTACCTCAATCGCCGGGCGCCCGCGTCCGCGGGCTTGGCTCACGCCGCACGCGCGGCGGACCGGCAGTCGCCAGCGTCCAAACCGCCTAAAGGTCAACCTTTAGGCGGTTTGGTATAATGGAACCCGGACCGGGCAGGCAATGAAAAACCCCTCCCCCGCCGGCAGGCGGGAGAGGGGGAGAACCTAACAACAGATCAGCCCTGGCGGAACGGGCGGCGCGTGGCAGCGCCGGCACCGGCTTCGCGAGCTTCACCACGGCGTTCGCCGCGGAATTCCCGCCGGCCTTCACCGCCAGCATTACCGCCATTGTCACGGAAATCGGCGCGGCCTTCGCCGCCATGGCCTTGCGGGCGCCCTTTGCCGGCATGGGGCTTATACGGGTTGGTCTTGTGCGGGTGCGGACCACGGGCCGCCGGACGTTCGCCAGCCACCTCACCGCCCACCGGGGCCGCATCGGGGGACCAGCCACGGCGTTCGCCACCCTGCTGCGGGCGATCGGCATGCTGTTCATGCTGGCGGGGTTGCTGCACCTCACCCGCAGGGCGCTCACCAGCAGCGGCAAAACGGTCTTCACGGCGTTCACGGCGCTCGCCGTTCCAGCCACCCTGGCCGCCGGCCTGCTCGCCTTCACGGCGCGGACCACCACGGTAGCCGCCGCCCTGGCCATAGCCGCCACCACGGTTGCCACCGCCACCGAAGGACTTGCCACCACCATAACCGCCCTTGCCGAACGGCTTGCCACCGGCACCACCGGCGGGGCGGAACTTGCGCTCCTGCTCCGGCATCGGCTCCAGGCCAGGCAGGGTGCTCTGCACATGCGGCTGACCGGTATACTGCTCAATCGCGCGGACCAGATTGCGGTCCTGGCGGGTGAACAGGCTGTAGGAGATGCCCGTGGCGCCAGCGCGACCGGTACGACCGATGCGGTGGACATAATCCTCCGCCACGCGCGGCAGGTCGAAATTGATCACATGGCTGATGTCGGAAATATCAATGCCACGGGCGGCCACGTCGGTCGCCACCAGCACGTTGATGCGGCCATCGCGCATCCATTGCACCACGCGGTTACGCTCGCGCTGCTGCATGTCGCCATGCAGCGGCATGGCGCGGTGGCCCTTGTCGGACAACTGATCAGCCATCACATCGCAATCGGCCTTGGTGGCCATGAACACGATGCCCTTGCCGAAGGCTTCATCTTCCAGCAGGCGGGCCAGCAGCTTGTGCTTGTGGTCCAGCCCATCGGCGCGCAGCCAATTCTGGGTGATGGAAATATTGGTAACGGTCTTGCCTGCCACATCCACGCGGACGGGATCCTTGGTCAGGCTGCTGGCCAGCTTTTCCGCCGTGCGGTCCAGCGTAGCGGTGAACAGCATCGTCTGGCGGCCCTGCGGGCAGGCACCGGCAATCTGTTCCACCGCATCGCGGAAGCCCATGTCCAGCATGCGGTCGGCTTCGTCCAGCACCAGCATTTCAATGCAGCTGAGATCGACCTTGCCATTTTCAAGATGGTCGATCAGGCGGCCCGGCGTGGCAACGATCAGGTCGGCGCGGCGGCGCAGCATCTCGATCTGGGCGCGGTAGGGCATGCCGCCCAGCACCGAACCGGTCTGGATGCGGGCGAATTTGGACAGGATGCGCACCTGATCCAGCACCTGGGTGGCCAACTCACGGGTCGGCGTCAGCACCAGAACGCGGGGGCCCCAGGAACCGGCATCACGCGGGGTGGCGGCGATGCGGGCCAGCGCCGGCAGCACGAAGGCCGCCGTCTTGCCGGTGCCGGTATTGGCCGACGCCACAACGTCGCGGCCTTCCAGTGCGGCCGGAATGGCCTGGGCCTGAATGGGGGTGGGATTGACGTAGCCCAATTCTTCCACGGCCTGCAGCAGGGCGGACGGAAGGGCGAGTTCGGCAAAAGTGATGGTCAAAGCGATATCTTCTCAAGCAGATGACCCAAGGCTTCGCCCACCGCCGCAATCAAGCGGCGGGGCAAGGGCAAAGCGCAAAGGCTGCGGGGCACCATCATTTTGATGCCAACGCGATTGCGCATGAGCGGCTTGACTTGTTCGGAGAGCGAAAGGGGCGGCCATCCACCAGGGACAGGCACCTTGAAACGACCCGACTCAATCTCGGGGCGTTCAATATGGCGGCACACAAGTCCGCCGGGGCCCCTCAGCCACTCGGTGATGGCGGATAGATAAGGGCATTGCCACAGCAACGCCAGACAATTCCACCACAGGGCTGGGCAGCGCCCGGCGCAGGGCGTGCCCCTGATCAAACCCATGGCTGATTGAAGGGCGGCCTTGTTGCACTATACTCCCCCGGCGTTTCGCCTGATGGGCGAAGAAAACGGAGGTTCCATGCACCAGACCGACGCCGAAGCCCAGTGCCTGCTGGGCACTGACATCCCCCCCCTGACCCGCCGGATGTTTGCCGTGACCAGCCTTGCCACCGGATTCGCCCTGTCCACCCTGCCGGTTTCCGCCCAGGCCATCACCACGCCCACCGACGGGCTGCTGACGGGTGAGGTGAAAATCCCCGCGGGTGACGGGGAACTGCCAGCCTACCGCGCCCAACCCGCGGGTAAGGGCCCGTTCCCGGTGGTGCTGGTCGTGCAGGAAATCTTCGGCGTGCATGAACATATCAAGGATGTCTGCCGCCGCTTCGCCCGCGAAGGCTATCTGGCCATCGCGCCGGAGCTTTATGCCCGCCAGGGCAATCCCGCCGGGATCAGCGACATCCCAACCCTGATCAAGGATATCGTCAACAAGGTGCCCGATGCGCAGGTGATGGCCGATCTGGACAGCACCGTCGCCTGGGCCAAGGCCAACGGTGGCGACACAGCGCGGCTGGGGGTGACCGGCTTCTGCTGGGGCGGGCGCGTCACCTGGCTCTATGCCACCCATAATCCGGCGGTGAAGGCCGGGGTCGCCTGGTATGGTCGTCTGGTCACGCCGGGCACCGCGCTTCAGCCCATGGTACCGGTCGATCTGGTACAGAAGCTGAACGCCCCGATACTGGGGCTATACGGCGGCAAGGATACCGGCATCCCGCTGGAGGATGTGGAGCGGATGCGCACGGCCCTGAAGGCCGCCGGCAAGACCAGCAGCGACATTCATGTCTATCCCGACGCCCCGCATGGCTTTTATGCCGATTACCGGTCGGGATATCGCCCGGAAGAGGCCGCAGATGCCTGGAAGCGCTGCATCGGCTGGTTCAAGGCCAACAAGGTCGGATAATCATGCCGCCCTTTCTGGCCGCCATCACCCTGGTGTTACTCTGTCAACTGGCGGGGGAAGCGCTGGCACGGGCCAGCACCCTTCCCCTGCCCGGCCCGGTGCTGGGGGCGGTGTTGCTATTCATGCTGATTGTTTGGCGCGGCGGGCCGGGGGAGGCACTGCGCAGCGTCGCCGACGGCTTGCTGCGCCATCTCTCCTTGTTGTTCGTGCCGGCGGGGGTGGGGTTGATCCAGCATCTTGACCGGCTGGCCGCTGAATGGCTGGCGGTAGGGGTGGCCCTGGTCGGCTCCACCATTTTCACCCTGCTGGTCAGCGGTGGCGTCTTCACCCTGGTGGCGCGCTGGCAGGACAGGCGGCGGGGGAAGTTTCAGCCATGAATCTCTGGGTTTATCTGGCGACTACCCCGCTTTTCTGGCTGACGGCGACGATACTGGCCTTTCTGCTTGCCTGCTGGGTGCATGAAAAGGCCGGACGACCACCCTGGGCCAACCCGGTGGCGCTCTCAATCCTGTTGTTGATGGGGGTTCTGTTTGCCACTCGCACCCCCTACCCCACCTATTTCGCAGGCGCGCAGTTTGTACATTTCATGCTGGGGCCGGCCACTGTCTGCCTGGCGGTGCCGTTCTGGACCCACCGGCATGATGTGCGCACCATGGCGCTGCCCCTGCTTGCCGCCATTCTGGCGGGTGTCGTCACCGCCATCGGCAGTGCGGTGGGGCTGGCCTGGTGGCTGGGGGCGGACCATTTGACCATTGCGTCGATCGTGCCGAAATCAGTGACCGCGCCGGTGGCCATGGGCATTGCCGAACAGATCGGCGGCCTGCCCTCCCTCACCGCCGCCTTGGTGTTGGGCACCGGCATTCTGGGGGCAATGATCGGCCCCAGCGTGCTGCGGCGGGCGGGCCTGCGTGATCCGCGCGCCATGGGCACGGCCATGGGTTGTGCCGCCCACGGCATCGCCACCGCCGCCGCCTTCCAGATCGACCCCAAGGCCGGCACCTATGGCGGCATCGCCATGGCACTGTCCGGCCTGTTGACCGCCATACTGGTGTCGCTGGCAGTGTTGGTAATGGGTTAAGCCCGCCCCGCCAGACAGATCAGCCCCGGCACCGGCTGGCCCCGGTCGGTGCGGGTGCTGTGATGGCGCAGGGTGAGGATGGTGAAGCCCGCCCGCACCAGCGCTTCGCGAACATGCGCTTGCGCATGGGCGAAGCGGCGTCCCTCATGCAGCAGGAAGCCATCCGGTTGGTCCGCCCGTTCGCAGGTAAAGGCGAACAACCCACCGGGCCGCAGGCAAGTGGCCGCCGCCGCCATCACCGGCAGCAAATCGCCCAGATAGACCAACACGTCGGCGGCCAGCAGCAGGTTGGCACTGGCGGGGCGCTGCGACAGGCTTTCCACGAGTTCGCCCACCCACAGCTCATTATAGATATCGCGGGCGCGCGCCTTCTCCACCATGCGGGGCGACAGGTCGAATCCTGCTAGATTGCCGGCCATGTCCCGCACAGCCACCCCTGCCAGCCCGGTGCCGCAGCCCGCATCAAGTACATCCCATCCGCCGCCAACGCCATTCTCATCCAGCAAGGCCCGCAGCGCGCCCGGCGCATCATAGTGCAGGCGCCCCACCAGTTCACGATCGAAACGGTCGGCATAGGTATCAAACAGGGCGCGCACGAAGGTGGCAGGCAGGTCAACCGGGACGTCCGCCGCCGCCAACTGGTCCAGCAGCGCCTTGGCGCCCGCCGCATCATCGGGGTCCACCTCCAACGCGCGGCGAAGGCTGTTGGCTGCTTTGGCCGGTTCGGCCAGGGCCAGCCAACCACGTGCCTGGGCCATGGCGGCAAAAGGAAGGGCCGGGTCCGCCGGATGGGCCTGTGCCAAGGCTGCGGCCAAGGCCTCAATCGCCGGCAGGGGATCCCCGGCAACAGTCAGCAGATCGGCAATATCCGTCAACGATTCCAGATCATGCGGCGCCAGGAAGATGGCTTCACGGGCATGGGCAATGGCCTGTCCATTCTGGCCCGTTTCCAGGCACAGCCGGGCCATGTGGCGATGGGCGACGGGGTCGTCGCCCCGCTCGGCCAGCATCGCCGCGCAGAAACGCCGCGCCTCATCCCGCCGTTCCGGCAGACGCATCAGGGCCGACAGGCAGGCACGCCGCCAGGGCCCACGACCGGGATCATCCGCCAGCGCACGGGTGAACAGGGTCACCGCCTGTTCAGGCTCCCCATCCTCGGCCTTCAACTCTGCCAGCAGTCCGGCGATCTCCCCCCCTGCCCCCTGCTCTGTTGCCTGATCCAGGATGGCGATGGCGCTGTCGCGATCCCCCTGGTCCAGCAGTTCGAAGGCGCGCGTGAGGGTGTCTGTCATGATCGTCTTGTGGCCAGGAAGGGCGGATAGCGCTGCTATATCATGCCGTCTTTCCGGCGTGGCCGGTGGCCCACGCTGAGCAGACCCCGCCATTTTGCTGAAAAATGAGTCTTTGCTGTGCTTTTGCCGCACCAGTTTCAGCTTTTTCTGGTTGACCCAATGCGTGGCATCTGGGATTGATATGCGGCCAGCGCATGATGCTGGTGTTCGATGTAGGGAGCGGTCACCGCATTTCGTAACGGTGGCCTGATTGCGGCGTCCGCGCACAAGCGGACAAATATGGCGGAAACACCGGATCGTCCGGACCTGACGCCACCAACGGACCGGAGCCTGGGATGACCGATACGACGATGCGTGAGCACCGCAAGGCCAAGCCCAGCCGATTTGCGTCCGGTCGCATCGTTTCCCGTATCGTCGCCGGCGCTCTCGCTTTTATCAGTCTCGGCATGGTTGCTGGTCAGGCGCAGGCAGGCTGCACCGACAACATCATTGCAGCCGAAAAGGAATTCAATATCCCCAAGGGGATGCTGCTCGCCGTTTCTCTGGTGGAGAGCGGCGGTGGCGGCACTCCCAGCCCCTACATCATGAACGTGCGCGGTCGCGCCGTGTTCCCTGGTAATGAGACTGAGGCCGCCCGTTATCTTCGCGACAGCAAGGGCAACCTGCGCGACGGCGTTTTCGCCGGCTGCATGCAGTTGTCGCTGGCCCATCACAAGCAGGCTTTCCGCCCGGTCGAAAAGATCGTAAATCCGGAAGCCAATGTCCGTTATGCTGCGAAATATCTCGTTCAGTTGCGCCAGGAAGTGGGCAGCTGGGCTGGTGCTGTCTCCCGCTATAACGGTTCTGCCGGCGTCAAGGCTGCCGCATATCAATGCAAGGTGCAGCGCCAGCTGGTGAGTTTGGGTGCAGATCAGAGTGCACTCCTGATCGACGCCCGTAATTGTGGCGCTGCCGAAACCCCAGCCATCGCCCCACGTACCCGCCGTGCTTTCGAACAGCACTCTGATACTCCGATCGGCTGATACTCTCCCTTTCGGTTGAATTCAAACAGGGGGAATAGCTGGTGCGGTTCCCCCTGTTTATTGTGTCCTTCTGATACCAATCTGCCGAGGGTTTGACCCTTGGCAGATTGGAGGCTGGCGACCGCCAGCCCGGCGCTCGTGCGCCGTGAAGCCAAGGGCGCGGATGCGCCCGCCAGGCGCATGAGGGATAAGCGAAATCTCCCTTGATCGGTCACGATCAAGGGAGATTGGTATGATACCAATCCATTTGGTATGAACCCACACCGGCTCAACCGGTAACCGACTGGTCGGGTGCTTCCCCCGAACCCGTCGTATCGCGCACCCCGCGTATGGCATCGCCATAATCCAGCCGCAGCCGCTGCAACAGATTGGCGGCCTTGCTCAGATGGCCAGCCAACAGGGTCTGCTCAGCAGAGCTCAGAGCACCACGGCGCTGCTGCACCACTTGATGCAGGCAGGATTGGTAGCTGTCGATTTGGCTGGCATAGGCCATAACAAGAAGCCCGGCTTGCTTATAGGAAACATTGGTCACAGCGGGCGGAGCCGGAATGGCGTCACATTCGCGGGCCAAAAGCTGGCTGAAATCCGCTGTTGGCGACTGTGCCCTGGCGGGAACAACGGTCCCCAACGCTGCCAGGATCAAGCTGACGCCCATCATCACGCTACGCATTTTCCAATTCTTCCAGTCCATCCGGCAGGCCAAAACGCGCCCATCACATGCAAGACCATGCGCGTTTTGGCGTGCGGCACCTGTGATCAACTCCACAAGCTCACCCGCCGGCAACGCAGCCCTGATCAGCTTCTGCATCATTGGGTATGCAGCAATTCAGCGTGACGCCTCCCGAAAAGCTCAAAATAAGCACCGTTGATTATTTTCTTTTTCTGCTGCCAGCAGTTCCGGGACAGCTTCGGCCAGCATGTCGCTTGCCGCCTCATCCAGCAGCGCATCCAGGGCGCTGCCATAGACCTGTTCGCGCCCGATCTCCAGCAACACCGGCACGGCCAGGGGGGAGATGCGATCCAGCCGTCGGTGCTGGATACGGCCCTTCACCCGGCCCAGCATGTCGGACAGGCGGCGCACATCGGTCAGGCCCGCTGCCGCATCGGCGCGGGTGGCGCGCAACAGCACATGGCCCGGCTCGTGGCGGCGCAGCACATCATAGATCAGGTCGGCGCTGAAGGTGACCTGGCGACCCGTCTTCTCCAGACCCGGATGGCGACGCTCAATCAATCCGGCAATGATGGCGACGTTGCGGAACAGCCGTTTCAGCATGGAGGATTCCTCCATCCAGGTTTCCAGATCGTCGCCCATCATGTCCTGATCGAACAGGAAATCCAGGTCGGTGGCCGGCTTCAGGGCCCAGGTGGCCAGCACGTAATCGGTCGCCACGAAACCCAGCGGGTGCAGCCCCGCCCGCTCCATCCGCCGTGTCAGCAACATGCCCAGCGTCTGGTGCGCATTGCGCCCCTCAAAGCAATAGGCGACCAGAAACTCCTTGCCGGCACGCGGGAACGTCTCCACCAGCAGGCCCGACCGGTCCGGCAGGGTGGAGCGGTATTGCTGCAGCCGCAGCCATTCCTGCACCGTTTCCGGCAACCGGTCCCAATGGCGGGGACTTTCCAGCAACCCGCGCACCCTATCGGCCAGATGGGTGGAAAGCGGCAGCCGCCCGCCGGCATAGGCGGGCACCTTCGGCGTGCCCTCCCCGCCCTTGGCGACAATCACCTCCGTCTCCCGCAATCCGACGAATTTCAGCAATTGGCCGGCGAAGACGAAACTGTCACCGGGGACCAAGCCATTGACGAAATATTCCTCCACCCGGCCCAGCACCGCCCCGCGGTTCAGCCGGACATTCAGCATGATCTCTTCAACAATGGTGCCGACATTCAGCCGATATTGCCGGCTCACCTGCGGGTTGGCGACCCGCCACAACCCGTCCCCGTCCTGCGCCAGCCGTTTGAAACGATCATAGGCCCCCAGCGCATAGCCGCCGGTCGCCACGAAATCGAACACATCATCGAATTCATCGCGTGACAGGCCGGCATAGGGGGCGGCCCGCACCACTTCGGCATAAAACGCATCGGCGCTGAAGGGGGCGGAACAGGCGGTGCCTGTAATGTGCTGCGCCAGCACATCCAGGGCGCCCGGCCGCATCGGGTCACCATCCAGGGTGCCGTCGGCAATGGCCTCCACCGCCGCTTCGCATTCCAGCACCTCGAACCGGTTGCCGGGCACCAGCAGCGCCTTGGAGGGTTCATCCAGCCGGTGGTTGGCCCGGCCGATCCGCTGCAACAGGCGCGACACACCCTTGGGCGCACCCACCTGCACCACCAGATCGATGCCCGCCCAGTCGATCCCCAGATCCAGGGAAGACGTGGCGACAACCGCGCGCAGCTTACCGGCGGCCATGGCCGCTTCCACCTTGCGGCGCTGTTCCACCGCCAGACTGCCATGGTGCAGGGCGATGGGCAGGTTCTCCGTGTTCAGCCGCCAAAGCTCCTGAAAGGCCAGTTCTGCCTGCGCCCTTGTATTGACGAAGACCAGCGTGGTGCCATGGTCTCGGATGCGCTGATACACCTCCGCCAGCGCGTGCAGCGCCATATGGCCAGCCCAGGGCAGATATTCCTTCGTCGCCAGAATCTCCACCGTCGGCTTGGCCCCGGCGCGGCCCAGCACGGTACGCACCGGGGCCAATTCCCCCGCATCATCATGCAGCCGACCGGTGGGGGAGAGATAGGCCACCAGCGCGTCAGGATCGGCCACGGTGGCCGACAGTCCGGCCCGCAGGGCACCGGGTGCCAGGGTGAACAGCCGCGCCAGGCCCAGCGCCAGCAGGTCACCCCGCTTGCTGCCAGCCAATGCATGAAGCTCATCAATGACGATCCGGCGTAGCGGGCGGAAAATATCCGGCGCTTCGGGGTAGGAGAGCATCAGGGCCAGGCTCTCCACCGTCGTCATCAGGATATGCGGCGGTTTGCTGCGCTGGCGGGCACGCTTGGCCTCCGGCGTGTCGCCCGTTCGGGTTTCGGCGCGGATGGGCAGGCGCAGGCTGGCGATCGGCGTTTCCAGATTGCGCTGAATATCCACCGCCAGCGCCTTCAAAGGCGAGATATAGAGCGTGTGCAGCCCCTCGCGCGGGCGCTCCGACAGGCCGATCAGGGTCGGCAGAAAGCCTGCCAGCGTCTTGCCCGCCCCGGTCGGCGCGATCAACAGCGCGTGCTGCCCATCCGCCGCCGCGCGCACCATGGCCAGCTGATGGTCACGCGGCACCCAGCCCTGCGACCGGAACCAGCCGGCAATGGCGGGGGGTATCAGACCGTCGGCAGGCTCAAGCGCATCCATGGGGGCATGATGGCGGAACGCAGCGCGAACGGAAAGGGTGATTGCGAGGAAGCACCGTTTAAACTAAACTAACTGGACTAAGTTTGATGGAGGGCAAGGTGACGCGCGTGGTCAATATCCATGAAGCCAAAACCAACCTTTCCCGTCTGATCGAAGACGCCGTAAAGGGTGAGGCGTTTATCATTGCCAAAGCCGGCAAACCGCTGGTCAAGGTGGTTCCCCTTGCCACAACAGAGAAGCCCCCGCGTCGGTTGGGAACGCTGGCCGGTCAATTTCTGGTGCCGGAAGATTTTGATGAGTTGGGACGGGCGGAAATTGATGCCATGTTCAATAATCGGTGAACCATGGATCTTCTGCTCGACACCAATATATTGCTTTGGTCACGGATCACCCCGGAACGTCTGAGCGCAACGGCACAAACACTGTTAACGTCTCAAGATAACAGGCTTTTCTTCAGCATCGCGTCCTTGTGGGAAATTGCCATCAAACGCTCCCTCAACAGGCCTGATTTCACCGTTGATCCAGCGTTGCTTCTGCGTGATTTGCAGGCCAATGACTATCAGGAACTGGGCATTTCCAGCGCTCACACCTTGGCCGTGACGGCAATGCCCTGGCTGCACCGTGATCCGTTCGACCGGATATTGATCGCCCAGGCCAATATCGACGGTTTGCTGCTGATAACGGCAGACAGCACCATTGCCCGCTACCCTGGCCCCATCAAACTGATTTAGGCACTTGCCGACGTCGGGAGGCGCACCAGCTTAAGTAGCCGGTCAACCGAAAGCGCCATCATGCTGAAAAGCCTTCGCCTTCTTGCCCTGCCCCTGCTGCTGTTGCTGTCCGGCTGCAACCGCATCCCGGAGAATGCGCCGCCGACCGTCGATGCGGTGGATATCCAGCGCTATCAGGGCAAATGGTTCGAGATTGCTTCCTTCCCCAACCGGTTTCAGAAGGATTGCACCGCCACCACGGCGGAATACCGGCTGCGCGATGATGGCAAAGTCGACGTCACCAACCGCTGCCATCTAGGCACCCCAAAGGGGGAAGAAAATGTCGCCAATGCCACCGCCCGGCTGGACCCGGCCAAGCCCAATGGTTCCCGCCTGCTGGTCAGTTTCTTTCCGCTGATTGAGGGCAATTACTGGATCTTGGGCCTGGACCCGGATTACCGCTGGGCACTGGTCGGCGCGCCGGGGCGGGATTACCTGTGGGTTCTCGCCCGCACACCTGGCATGGACGCTGCCACCTATGATGAAATCGTCGCCCGCGCCCAGGCGTTGGGTTTTGATACGGCGAAGCTGAAAAAGACGGTGCAGCCGGGCTGAAGATCGGTGAGGGTTGGGGGAAACGGAGCCATCATGCAATCTTCCACAGCCTGTCACATCCGTCTGGCCACGAAGCTGGACATCCCAAACCTGATGCGTATCCGGCTGGCGGTGCGGGAGAATATCCTGTCCAACCCGGCCAGGGTGCCGGATAGCGCCTATCACCCCTTCATCGAACGGGGCGCGCTTTGGCTATGCGAACAAGCAACCGGCGAATGTCTGGGCTTCGCCGCCGCCGATCTGGCCGATGGCAGCATCTGGGCCCTGTTCATCGCCCCCCAGGCGGAGGGACAGGGGATCGGGCAAAAGCTGATGGCGCAGATGATCGCGGACCTGCGCCAGACCGGATGGCAGCAGGCCCGGCTATCGACCCAGCCGGAAAGTCGCGCCGCCGCCTTTTACCGGCGCAATGGCTGGACCGCCGCAGGCATGACGAGTGATGGCGATCAGATTTTCACGCGCCCTTTATGAACAGCGTTACTTGGCTGCCAGCATGATATCCGCCACCAGCGGGTAATGGTCGGAAATCACCTGCCCATTGATGCTGTCGGTCAGGGTGGCGAAACGCACCACCCCCAGCCCGGCATCAATGAAAATATGGTCGATGGCTTCCCCGCTCTGGTGGATATCGAAATCATTGAAGGTGCCCTGCGGCCCGAAAATGATGGGGCTGAACGGGCGGGCATCGCGCAACACCGTTCCCGTCGCCAACAGGCGATAGGCCCTGCCATCCAACCCGCTGTTGAGATCGCCCAGCACGATCATATGGGCGCCGGCTGCTTTGGGAATGGCCGCCACCTGCCGGGCACAATCGGTGCGGGCGCGGTCGCTGACATTGTCGAAATGCACATTGCGCACATCGTACAGCGCGCCATCCTGGCGGTCTTTCAGCACCAGCCTTGTAATGGTTCGTGGCTCCCCTGCCCCTTCGGCCTTGCTGGGCCGGTCGGGCGTGCTGGAACACCATTGGGTCTCGGCCCTCACTTGGCTAAACCGGGATTGGTTGTAAAAAATGGCCGTGCTTTCGCCCTGTACCCCGTCATTGCGGCCCTTGCCGTAATGGTCATAGCCGGGCAGGCCCTTGGCCAGTGCTGCCAGCATGTGCGGCAACGCTTCCTGCACACCCAGGATATCCGGGGCGGTGAAACGGATCTGCGCCAGCATCGGCCCCTGACGCTGGCCCCAAGTCGGCTGATCGTCGGGATTGTCGTAGCGGATATTATAGCTCATCACCCGCACCGGCGTGGCAGCCGGGGCCAGGGATGCCGAAAGGGCGAAAGCCAGGCCGAGCAGAAGACGTCTCATAACCAACCCAATACCATTACCGCATTTGAATGGCACCAATCGGTAAAGGGCAGCGGGTGACCTGTCCAGCCCGTCACCAAAACTTCATGTGGGTGCGATCAGGCAAAGCGTTGCAATTCCACCCACACCTGTCCCGCCAGCCGCTCCGCCTCCCCTTCTGCGTAATCCGCCGCATGGCCACTGCCCCAGACGGGGCCGGGCCAGGCGGGATCGTCACGACGGCGGGCAATGATATGCAGATGTAGTTGCGGCACCAGATTGCCCAGCGCTCCGGTATTGATCTTGTCGGGCTGCGCCAGCATCTCCAACACAGACGCCGCCGCCGCCGCCTCCCGCGTCAGTTGCTGCTGGTCCGCCGGGTCCAGCCGGTGGATTTCCACCGCCCCCACCCGGCGCGGCACCAGGATCAGCCAGAAGAACAGCCGGTTGCGCATCAGCAGCACCCGGCAGAGCGACAAATCCCCCACCGGAACCGTATCGGCGGCCAGCCGTTCATGCAGGATGAAATTTTCCATGGCGTTGCGCATCCCTTCAAAACAACGTGACACCGGGGCGACACTGTACCAGCGGTGCTGTATTGCGTTATCCTGTGGTGGGCAAGTAGCGATAGACATTGCGCGTTTCACAAAAATAACAGAAACGGCTGCCACATCATGCCGGTTTGCGGATCGCATCCGGCTGTTTCCAGGGGCTTGATTGGTAAGATGGGCAAAATCCTGAAGATGCGTGGTTCGGCCTGGCTGGTGCTGGTGCTGCTGGTTCTGGGCAATATCGGTGCCTGGGCCTTGTCGAACCGGCCCACCACGCCGGATCGTCTATGGGCCGGCACCATCGCCGGCGTGGCGTTCAGCCCCTATCAGGAAAACCAGAATCCACAGGATGGCCGCCATCCCAGCCGCGCCGAGATGGAGCGAGACCTGGAGGTGGTGGCCCCCTATGTCCGCTCCATCCGCACCTACACCGCCACCGACGGGCTGGAGGTGATCCCCGAACTGGCCGCCAAACATGACCTGGATGTGACGGCCGGGGCCTGGATTTCCGGCGATCTGGGCAAGAATGAGCAGGAAATCAACAGCCTGGTCCGCCTCGCCCGCGCCAACCCCAACGTCAAGCGGGTGATGGTCGGCAATGAGGTGATGTATCGCGGCGATCTGGAGGTCGGTGCGCTGATCGATTACGTGCAGCGCGTCAAGAAGCAGCTTGATGTGCCAGTTTCCACCGCCGAGCCGCCCTATGTCTGGATCGATCATCCCGAGTTGGCCGACGCGGTGGATTACATCACCATCCATCTGCTGCCCTATTGGGAAAAGGTGCCGATCGAACAGGCGATGGATCAGGTGCGCAAAGGCTATGACGCGGTGCGCGCCAAGTACCCGGACAAGCATATCCTGGTGGGTGAGGCCGGTTGGCCGTCCGATGGCCCCTATCGCGGCGGTGCCCAGGCCAGCCTAGTGAACGAGGCCACCTTCATCCGCAATTTCCTGAACCTGGCCGGCGAAAACCGCTGGGATTATTACATCATGGAAGCCTTCGACCAGCCTTGGAAGCGGCAGATCGGCGGCGAAGCGGAGGCCAATTGGGGCATCTGGGATACCCATCGCCAGATGAAATTCCCCATGGAAGGCGGCGTGTTCGAGGTGCCGGGCTGGCACGTGCTCTGCGCCATCGCCACCGCGCTGGCCTTCCTGCCCATGGTCTGGTTCGTGCTGCAGCGCGACGATCTGAAACCCGCCGGCCAGCTTTTCTATGGCGCGCTGATCCAGGGTATTGCGTCCGGTCTGGTCTGGACCGCAACAGAGGCGATGACCACGGGCATGAATACCCTGTCCTTCATCGCCTTTCTGGTGCTGATCTTTGCCCAGATATTGCTGTTGGTGGTGGTGCTGATCGACGGGCTGGAACTGACGGAGGTGGTGTGGACCGACCGTTGGCGGCGGAAATTCGCTCCCGTGAAGACCAATCCCAACAATTACTACCCCAAGGTTTCCATCCATGTGCCCTGCTATAACGAGCCGGCGCATATGGTGATCGAAACCCTGAACGCCCTGGCGAAGATGGATTATCCCAACTTCGAAGTGCTGGTGCTGGACAATAACACCAAGGATGAGGCGGTGTGGAAGCCGCTGGAGGAACATTGCGCCAAGCTGGGGCCGCGCTTCCGCTTCTTCCATCTGGCGAAATGGCCGGGCTACAAGGCCGGTGCCTTGAATTTCGGCCTGGCCGTCACGGCACCGGATGCCGAAGTGGTGGGCGTGATCGACAGCGATTATCAGGTCACACCAGACTGGCTGTCCTCCACCACCCCCTATTTCGAAAATCCCAAGGTCGCCTTCGTGCAGAGCCCGCAGGATTACCGGGAATGGCACATCCATCCGTTCCACCGGATGATCAATTGGGAATATCAGGGCTTCTTCCATATCGGCATGGTGCAGCGGAACGAGCGCAACGCCATCATCCAGCATGGCACCATGACACTGATCCGCACCTCCATCCTGAAGCAGGTGGGTTGGTGGGCCGAATGGTGCATCTGTGAGGATGCGGAACTGGGCCTGCGCCTGTTTGAGGAAGGGCTGGAATCGGTCTATATGCCCGACAGTTTCGGCAAGGGCCTGGTGCCGGACAGTTTCGCCGGCTACAAGACCCAGCGTTTCCGCTGGGCCTATGGCGCGGTGCAGATCATCAAGCGGCATTGGCGGGAATTCCTGCCGTCGGGCAAGAAACTGACCTTCGGCCAGAAATACCATTTCGTCACCGGCTGGCTGCCCTGGTTCGCTGATGCCGCCCATATGGGCTTTGTCATCGGCGGTATTTTCTGGTCGCTGGGCCTGCTGCTGGCACCGCGCTATTTCGAATTTCCGCCCACCGTCTTCATCATGCCCACGCTGGGCGTGTTCTTCTTCAAGGTCGCGTGCGGCCTGTGGCTCTATGCGGCGCGGGTGAAGTGCGGCTTCCTGGACAAGGTGAATGCCGCCGTGGCCGGCATGGCGCTCACCCACACCGTAGGACGCGCGGTCTGGACCGGCCTGTTCACGCAAGGCCGCCCCTTCGTGCGCACACCCAAGTGTGAGGACCAGCCGGCGCTGATCCAGGGCTTCCTGCACGCCAAGGAAGAGGTGATGCTGATGGTGGCCCTGTGGGCCACGGCCTTTGCCGTGGGCTGGCGGGAGGGTGGCGACAACCGCGACGCCTATATCTGGTCGGCCATGCTGGTGGTGCAGTCCCTGCCCTATATCGCAGCCCTGGCCGTTGCCACCATCAACGGCCTGCCGATGCCCAAACAGGATGAACCGCAGCCGGCGCCGGCGGCTGAATAGTTATTGGTTGGGTTTATCCAGCTTGTGACCTTCCAAAAGCCGGGCCGCGGCTTCATCCTCGGCCCGGCTTTTTTGTTTCTCATCCTTGGTGCGACCGAACTTCACCCGGTTCTCCGCCGCCTGCACCTGCCGTTCTATCTTGGCCTTGGCTTTGCGGACGCGATTGAGATTCACGATTTCGCCCATTTCATCCCCTATCCCTCGGCGGCGTTCCCGCGATAGGTTAACGCCGGTCTGCACGGCGATGGCAAGAAGGTTGGTCCGTTGCGTAAATTCCTGGTCCTGGTGGTGCTGTTGCTGCTGGTCGGTGCCGGTCTGGTGCTGGCCCCGGCGCTTATTCCCTGGAACCAGTTCCGCGATCAGGTGGCCGCCGTCCTGGCCGATCTGACCGGGCGGCAGGTGGTGATCGATGGCGACCTGTCGCTGGCCCTGCTGCCCGCCCCCGCATTGACCGTGGCCGATGTGCGGCTGCTGGATGGCGGGGAGAATGTCGCCCGCGTGGAAAAGGTGGCGCTGCGCGTGCGCCCGCTGGCCCTGCTGTCGCAATCCATCGAAATCGAATCGCTGCGCCTGCAAGGGGCGGACATGCGGGTGCGCCAAGACCGCGAGGGCAATGTGCGCTGGCCCATCGCCGTGCAGTCGCTGGGCAAATCGGTGCAGGTGGAAAGCCTGCATTTCAGCGACAGCCGGCTGAGTTGGGAACGACCGGAGCGCCCCACCCTGCGGCTGGAGGCATTGACCGGGGAATTGACCGCCGGCGGACCGGATGGGCCATTTGAGCTGACCGCCAATGCCAATGTGAATGACCAGCCGCTGCGCCTGAACTTCGCCGCCGCGCGCCGGGCCGCCGCTGGGGCCCTGCCGGTACGGGCCACCCTGTCCATGCCGGCGGGCAAGACGGAGATGCGCTTTTCCGGCGTGCTGCCGGCAGGCGGGGGCGACGAATTGAAAGGGGATATCAGCCTGCAGGCGGTGGATTCCAACCCGCTGGCAGCATTGTTGCGCCCAATACTGGGACTGGCCGCACAACCGGCGGAAGGGTTGGGCCGGTCGGTGCAGTTCGGCGGGCGGCTGACGGCAGACCATGACAGTGTCGGCATTGACGGGATCGACCTGCAATGGGGGATCGCCCGCGCCACCGGCAGTGCGGAACTCCCCCGCTCTGCCGAGGCATCGGGATCGCTGGTGTTGGCCTTCAGCCAGTTGGATCTGGATGCGCTGGGCAAGCCCGGCGAATTGCCGGTGGATTTCTGGCCCGACGCCCTGATGGAAATCGACCTGCTGGCCGATGAGGCGCGCTGGCAGGGGGATACGCTGCGCGATCTGCGGCTGGTGGGTCGGATGCAGGATCGGGTGCTGGCGATCGATCAGGGCAATGCCAGCCTGCCCGGTGGCACCACCATCACCCTATCCGGCAGTGCCGATTTGCGCGAAACAGCACCGCGCGTGGAACTGGCGCTGGATCTGACCAGCCCATCCCTGCGCGACACGCTGGCCTGGGCCGGCATCGATCTGGCCAAGGTGCCGGTGGAACGGCTGCGGCAAGCGGACCTGCATGGCAGGCTGGCCGGCAAGCCGGATGATCTGTCGCTGACCGACCTGACAGGCAGCATCGACACCACGAAACTGCGCGGGGCCGTCAGCCTGACAAGGCGGGAACGCACGGGCCTGGGGGCACGGCTGGTGCTGGACCGGCTGGACCTGGATGCCTATCGCACCAATGATGCGCCAAGCTGGCCCGATCTGCTGGCCCCGCTGGTGAAAGAAACCGACCTGACGCTGGACTTGAAGGCCGACCAATTGGCCCTTGCCGGCTTGCAGGCCGAAGGGTTGGCCCTGGATGGCAGCCTGGATGATGGTGCCATCACCCTGCGCCAACTGGCGGTGAAATCCCTGTCCGGCATCGCCCTGCAGGCCAATGGCCGCTATGCCGGGGGCGGGCAGACCGGCGGATCGCACCTGACCCTGACGGCCAGCGCCCCCACCCTGGCCCCGCTGTTCCGTGCCCTTTCCATCGATGCCATCCCCTTGGCCGACCGGCTGGGGCCTGTGTCGCTGGACGCGCGGATGGTGGGCGATGATGCCAAGGCCGCCGTCGATATCCGCGCCGGCCTGCTGGGCGGCAACCTGCAGATCGGCGGGGAGGTGCTGGAACCGGCAGGCACACCCAATCTTGCGCTGAAAATCCGCAGCACCCTGCCGGAAACTGCCGACGCGCTGCGCCTGCTGCTGCCCGATGCCGGGTTGGCGGGGCTGGGCAGTCTGGATCTTTACGGTGAATTGGCCGGCCGCCGGGGTGAGGTGCTGACGCTTTCCGCCCTGCAAGGCAATTTCGCCGGCCAGCCTCTGGCAGGAACCTTGCGCTGGACGCCCCCGGCAGCGGGGGGAGAGGGCACGCCACCCAACCTAGACGGGGAATTGAGCTTAGGTGCCCTGGACTTGGATCGCTTCATCCCTGGCCTGACCAAACCGGATGGGGATATCGGCCTTGGCTGGACCCGCCGCTATAATGGCGCGCTGACCCTGCGCAGCACCGCCCTGACCCTGGCGGGGGAGAAGGCCGAGAACGCCCTGTTTCAGTTGGAGGCCAGGCCCGGCCTGCTGCGCCTGAATGAAGGCAGCAGCACTTGGCAGGGCGGCAGCCTGACCGCCAGCGGTGCCTGGGCGCAGATGGAAGCCGGGCCAGAGGGTGGGCCCCCACCCCTGACCGGCAACCTGACCCTGGCGGTGAAGGGGGCGACCCTGCCGGAGCGGTTGGGCGCCGCACCCACCGGCCTGGGGGTGATGGCCGGTCAAATCGATCTGACATTCACCGGCACCGGGGAAGGCAAAAATCCCCGTACCCTCTGGTCCAGCCTGAATGGCCAGGGCAAAGCCGCCTTGCGCAATGGCACCCTGGCCGGGCTGGATATGGGTGCAGTCGCCAAGCGGATCGACCAGGGCGGGGCCAATATGCTGGCCGATCTACGCCGCCTGCTGACACGCCAGGGGCAAACCGCGTTCGACAGCCTGACCCTGGATTGGTCGCTGGCGGATCAAGTGGTGGCCCTGAGCAGTGTCAGCCTGGAATCGATTGCCGGCAGCGTCACCGGCAGCGGTGCCTGGACGCTGGAACCGCGTAGCGTGAACCTGACATTCAGCCTGCTGCCCGCTGCTGATGGCAGCCCGCCCGCTATCGGCCTTGCCCTGAAAGGCCCGGACAAGACCGCCACCCGCACCGCCGATCTGGCGGCCCTGCAGGGCTGGAGCCAGAAGCGCGAGGCGGCCAAGCCCCCCAAACCCACGCCGGAACCACCGGCAGCCAAACCCGCAACCGATCCGGCTCCGGCCAAGGCCAACCCGGTGGGCAACATTCTGGACCGCCTGCGCAAGGGGGATGGCTGATCCCCGTATTGCCGCACCCCCTATCGCACCGCCGCAAAGCATGATTGGATAACATTGCCATTCACGGATCAGGAGCCAGCACAGCATGTTGAAGGGTAAAGCCGCCATCATCACCGGTTCCACCAGCGGCATCGGGCTGGGCATTGCCCGCAAACTGGCCGCCGCCGGGGCCGACATCATGCTGAACGGTTTCGGCGACGCCACCGAGATCGAGGCGGTGCGTCAGGCGATCGAGACGGATTTCGGCGTCAAGGCGCTCTATTCCCCGGCGGATATGGGCAAGCCCGACCAGATCGCCGCCATGGTGGCCAATGCGGAGCAGGCTTTTGGCGCGGTTGACATTCTGGTCAACAATGCCGGCATCCAGCACACCGCGCTGGTGGAGAATTTCCCGGCGGAGCGGTGGGAGACCATCATCGCCATCAACCTGTCCGCCGTCTTCTATGGCACCCAGGCCGTGCTGCCGGGCATGAAGGCGCGCAACTGGGGTCGCATCATCAATATCGCATCGGCCCATGGTCTGGTGGCCAGCGCCCAGAAGGCCGCCTATGTCGCCGCCAAACATGGCGTCGTCGGGCTGACCAAGGTGGTGGCGCTGGAGACGGCGGAAAGCGGCATCACCTGTAACGCCATCTGCCCCGGCTGGGTGCTGACACCCCTGGTGCAAAAGCAGATTGACGCCCTGGCCGCGCGGGAAAACATCTCCCTCGCCGAAGCGCAGGTGAAACTGTTGTCGGAAAAGCAGCCGTCGCGCCAGTTCACCACACCTGACCAATTGGGTGATCTGGCCGTGTTCCTGTGCAGCGAAGCCGCTGGCAATATCAAAGGTGCCTCTCTGCCCGTCGATGGCGGCTGGACAGCGCAATAATTACCAGGAGCCATGTGCCATGGCTCCTGGTATGTGCATTTTCCCTCAGGCGCCGGGCGGGCGCCTACGCGCCCTTGGCTTGCGCGCACATGTGTGCGCGGGCCAGCGGTCGCTGGCCTTCAGGGGGCATGGTCCATGCCCCTTGGTGTAATTTTATGAAGACACCGGAACCATGACCAAGCCCCCCTCCCCGCGCACGCCGGGCCGCCGTTCTGCGCCCGCCACTGCGAGGCAATCCACTGCGTCCACGCGCCACCGCATCAATCTGGCCCTGCAGGGGGGCGGCTCTCATGGGGCGTTCACCTGGGGGGTACTGGACCGGCTGCTGGAGGATGGGCGGCTGGAGGTGGAGGGGATCAGCGGCACCTCCGCCGGCGCGATGAATGGGGCCCTGCTGGCCCAGGGCCTGCTGACCGGCGGGCCGAACGCCGCACGGGAGTTGTTGGAGCGGTTGTGGCGTCGGGTGGCGAAGTCGCACTCAATGGGACCGTTCTCGCAGTCCTGGCTGTCGCCCTTCGCCAGCGGCCCCAACCTGGATAGTCACCCCATGTATGCCGGGCTGGACATGATGGTGCGGATGATGTCGCCCTATCAATTCAACCCGATGGGGTTGAACCCGCTGCATGATGTGCTGGAAGGGCTGGTGGATTTCAGCCTGCTGCGCCGGGCCACCGATGTGCGGCTGTTCGTCAGCGCCACCAATGTCAACCGTGGCCAGTTGCGCGTGTTTGCCGGCGAGGAACTGTCGGTGGAATGTCTGCTGGCGTCGGCCTGCCTGCCCATGCTGTTCCAGGCGGTGAAGATCGACGGGGAACATTATTGGGATGGCGGCTATATGGGCAACCCGGTGATCGACCCGCTGGTGAAACATTGCCATTCTGCCGATGTGATGATCGTGCAGGTAACACCGATCCACCGGGCTGAACTGCCGCGCGCGCCCACCGCCATCATCGACCGTATCAACGAAATCAGCTTCAATTCCGCTTTCTACCGCGAACTGCGGTCCATCGAGCTGGTGAACCGATTGCTGGGCGATGGGCGCATCGGGCCTGATAGCGGCCTGCGCCCCATCCACCTGCATCTGGTGGAAAGCGAGGCCGGCATGGCGGCACTGGGCGTCTCCAGCAAGCTGAACGGCGACTGGGGCTTCCTGTGCGAATTGCGGGATATGGGGCGCCAGGCCGCCGATTCCTGGCTGACCTCCCATTTCGATCGGTTGGGCCAGGGCAGCAGCTTTGAAACTGGGCCATTTTTTGTCTGATCTGTGATGGGGCTGTGAAGTTTTTTTCAGCCCCATCCTCTGGTGCCAGCAGCCCACAGGGCCCATTTATTGCACCGGAACGACGAAAATGGAGACGTTATTTCGTATCCGACCCGACAGCGGGGCGAAACTTGCCGAACCCACCTTGAACAATGATCAAGGCGGCGAAAGCTCGCGCCATGCCCAGGCCGCAAAGCCGGTATTCCACACCGATCAAACATGATATAGGCCCCGCTTTCGGACATAAACACCCGTAAGGCGACGATGGCTTTGATCTCAAACGACCCGGAGCGCGGTTTCTTCGGCCACCCGCGCGGCTTGGCCCCCCTGTTTTTCGCCGAGATGTGGGAGCGCTTTTCCTTCTACGGAATGCGCGCCCTGCTGACCCTCTATCTGGTCAAGCATTTCCTTTACAGCGACGAGACGGCGGGCTTCATCTATGCCAGCTATGCTTCGCTGAATTATGCGATGCCGGTGATTGGCGGCGTGATCGCCGACCGGTATCTGGGCAACCGTAAAGCGGTGATGCTGGGTGCGATCCTGCTGGTTTGCGGCCATATCGGCATGGCGTTCGAGGGCAGCCCGGCCCAGATCATCGATGGCATGATCGTCCGTCAGTCGCCTTATGATCAGATCATGTTCCTGTCGCTGGCCTTCATCATCGTCGGCGTCGGCTTTCTGAAGTCCAACATCTCCACCATGGTTGGCAAGCTCTATGCCAGCAAGGATGATCCGCGCCGCGATCCCGGCTATACGATCTTCTACATGGGCGTCAATCTGGGCTCCTTCTTCTCCACCATCGCCTGCGGCTATCTGGGTGAAACCTATGGCTGGGCCTATGGTTTCGGCCTGGCCGGCATCGGCATGATCGCCGGTCTGGCGGTGTTTGCCCGTGGCACCAAATGGTACCGCAATTCCGAGCCACCCAATCCTGAACAGTTGAAGGCCCGCACCCCCATCGGCCTGTCGCGCGAATGGTTGATCTATGCCGGCGCGCTGGCAGCCGTGTTCATCAACTGGCAGTTGGTGCAGTGGCATGCCATTGTCGGCACCCTGCTGCTGGTGATCGTCGCTGTGGTTCTGGCCAGCATTGCCTGGTTCAGCCTGGCCAAATGCACCAAGATCGAACGTGATCGCATGATCGTGGTGCTGGTGCTGACCAGCCTGTCGGTGGTGTTCTGGACCCTGTTCGAACAGGCCGGCACTTCGCTCACCCTGTTCGCCGACCGCAATTCCGACCGCTCCTTCTTCGGCCTGTTCATCGTGCCGGCCTCGGTCGTGCAGGTCTTCAACCCGATGTTCATCGTGTTGCTGGCGCCCGTCTTCTCCTGGGGCTGGGTGAAGCTGGCGCAGAAGGGCTGGGAGCCCTCCACCCCACTGAAATTCGCGCTCGCCATCCTGCAGGTGGGCCTGGGCTTCGGCGCGCTGGTGTTCGGCGCTTCCCTGGCGGGTGAAGATGCGCAGACCGGCCTGTTCTGGCTGGCGCTGGGCTATCTGCTGCATACGACCGGTGAATTGTGCCTGTCGCCGGTCGGCCTGTCGATGATCTCCCGCCTGTCGGTCGCCCGCATCACCGCCATGGTGATGGGTGTCTGGTTCCTGGCGTCGGCGGGGGCACATTTCCTGGCTGGCTGGGTTGCCGCCATGGCCAGCGCCAGCACGGAGCCGGGCCAGGTGATGACGGCGCAGGAAAGCCT
>Ga0209373_10001066_pt1 | contig 35848 bp, 27 predicted proteins | sample Higcelweek5metaG_FD_187173 | JGI IMG/M metagenome (GOLD analysis project Ga0209373, IMG submission 187173) | Freshwater pond sediment microbial communities from the University of Edinburgh, under environmental carbon perturbations - High... | ecosystem: Environmental > Aquatic > Freshwater >... | reverse complement strand
GTATGACGGCACTTCGAAGACATACAGCGTGCATGTCTTGATCGCTTCAGACACTTCAAAGGAAATAAAGAGCTTTATCGTGTTAGGGAACCCGTGTTATATTAACGGAGATTCAATCGTGATTACAGTTCCTTTCGGAACATCTGTCGCATCTCTGATTCCGACAATAGCAATATCCGGAATTAGCGTGAATCCCGCTTCTGGGGTTGCCGCTGATTTCACGTCACCTGTAACCTACACGGTTACGGCAGCGAACGGCTCAACCAGAAATTATACCGTAACTGCCGTCGTGGCTTCTGTTTCTGAAAGTAATGACTCATCACTGATGTCTATTACGGTCTCCAAAGGGGTTCTTCAACCGGCTTTCAGCAGTACCGTATTCAGTTATCTCGACGCGCCAATTCCTTTTTCGGATTCCGCGAATCCCGCATATAACGATTCCCAATCTGTTATGATAAATGTGGTCCCTTCATACGAGGGGGCGCGCATTCAATTCAATGGAGGGGTTCCTTTCGTTCGAGAAGGCGCATATCTGCGGAAAAATCTGGATGTAGGTTCCACTGATCTCACAATAACTGTGACCGCGATTGATGGTACGACATCAACGTATACCGTTAAGATGTATCGTGCGATTCCGGTATTCAAGACGGGGCAGACCATTCTTTATACTTCAGGTGATGACGGCGGTACGAAGAGGGGTGTTTCATGGCCGAATCCGAGATTTGTGGTGAGCGGAGAAGGAAGTTGCGTTATCGATCTGATGACCGGACTTGAGTGGACCAAAACGGTGGGCATATTCGGTGATGTCGAATCGTGGAGTAACCTTGCTTCTCATGATGGGGCATCTCTGTACACGATGGACGGATGGCGGCTTGCGAATATACGGGAATTGCTCAGCATACGGTCGTACGGATATACATCCACGAATTGGCTGACCTCATCGGGATTTTCGATTCTGTATACGGATTTATGGAGTTCAACGAGTTACAATACAACCGATGCGTGGTTGCTGTCGATCTCATCCGGATCGATGACGGTAGTACCAGCCGGGAAAAGTCATCCATCTTCTGAATATGGGCTGTGGATGGTCAGGAGAAAATCGTCGTGTATCCCTGAAACTGGTCAGGTGACTGAGTTCCTGCCCGGAGACAATGGCTACCACCGATTAGACAGCGGAGTATTTTTTCCTTCACCGCGGTTTCACAAAAATGGGGATGGCACCATTACCGATAATCTTACGGGATTAACCTGGCATCAAAACGCGGTATTCAAAAGCGAATTTTCATTTTCGGCGGCACTTACGGATATAAACAACCTGAATAGTGCATCGGGAGGGGATTGGAGATTGCCTAATGTAAATGAAATCATGTCTATATTGGATTACAGCACTGAAGAGCCGAATGTATGGCTCGGTACTGGTTTGTTTACAACATGGGCGGGTCGTTACTGGAGTTCGACCACTGATCCAGCGGACACTGCCAATGCATTTATTTTGAACATGACTGATGGAAGTCTTACAACGGTGAAGAAGGAGAGCCCGCCGTCCAGTTGCGTGATATGGCCGGTTCGCGATGCAAGGAATGCCGCTCATTGATTGCGCATTTTTCACGTGAAGCGGTAGTGCAACATGCTGATTTCTCGATAAGCGGTGGTCTCCTTGTTCGAATATCCGAAGAGATAAAATCAACGAGAACGCTTCCTTTGTAGATCGAGTATAACCCGGAAGGTACTCATTCAGGACTCAATGGGCTGACGCCATACGTGTTCATCGCGAAGACAGCATGATTTCCCCCCTGCTTATGTGGTACCGAATAAGGGGGAAATGTCAAGGTAAGTTGCCGGAAAAGAGGGTTCAGTTATTCGTAGAGAAAGGGGCAGAACTTCCAAGTGGGGAAATGGATCATATCTGTAGGAATACACAGCATGAAACAGTGTATTCCCACAAGTCATTTTGGATGCCAACAACGGAACGGAGCGCAAATTGACAGCTTCTTGAATCAGTTAATACGTCTGGACTTTATGAAGCTCAATGCCTTTATCCGGACTCTTTGCCGAGAAGTACAATGTGCTTCCGCACACAGTTATATTTGAAATATTTGAATCGTTAAGACCGGGGTTGTAATCCTCGACAATTACAGTGCCGCTTGCGGTCCCATCACTTTTCCATAATTCTTCCCCATGGATATCATCGTCGGCAGTAAAGTATAGTGTCGATGCCACGGTTGTCAGATTTCGAATGCTCTTGAATTCTTTGAGAATTGTAGCTGTCGTTCCTTCAAATTTTCCGAATTTCCCATTAATTATGAAGTAAAGAGTCCCTCCAACCGACTTCAAGGGATAGACGGTAGATAGAAATGATGAGTCCAATTCTTGATTGGTTATTGCGATAGTGCCCCCGATGGTTCCATCTGATATGCAAATGTGATACGAACCGTTTGTATAACCAATAAAGTAAAGCAAATTACCCGACATTGTCAGGCATTTCGGATTTGTGGATTCTGTTCCGGCACATAAGTCAGATACGATTACGGTACCGGAATCAGTTCCGTTGCTCTTCCAGAGTTCAGAGCCATATGTTGCCGTATTTGCTGTGAAAAATAGAGAATCTCCGACTGCAGTAAGATACTGGGGATTGGAAGAACTGCTACCGGTGTTTATATCTTTTACCATTACTGTACCCGTCGCAGTTCCGTCTGTTTTCCACAGTTCAATACCGCTTGTACCGGTACTTGCCGTGAAATACAATATATTTCCTGCCTTTATACCTACGGATGGAGAAGATGATGATGTTCCGGGATAGATGTCTTTTACCATCCTTGTTCCGGAATCGGTTCCGTCGGTGACCCACAATTCATATCCTTCTGCGCTGCTGTATCCGGTGAAATAAATCGTGCTGCCGACTACGGACAGGTTCATTGGAATATTGATTCTGCTACTCACAATTGATGTGTTTGCGGAAGTTCCGTCAGTTTTCCAGAGCGTTAACGATCCTGAAGGATTATCACCGATATAGTAAATTGTTTTGCCAATTGTAACTGGAGAATATCTATTTATGGAATCTTGATCGTTAAATGACGAAAAATTCGATTGTGGGAAAACGGAATCAACAACCGAATGTGTGGTAGACTCACTTCCTCCGCTTTTCCATAGACTTAATGTCCTGAGTTGTTCCACAAAGAAATAGACTGAATCAACTACAGCCATAATCATTGAAGGTCTTGAGCTGCCCGTACTGTTTATATTTTTCAAAAGATGGGTTCCTGCAACGGTTCCGTCACTGATAAACAATTCGGTGCCATGTTCAGAATCCCAACCTGGGAATATAAGTGAGTTTCCAAGTACAACCAATTCTGAAGGATAGCAGTCAGGCGAAGCATCGATTGCGGTTGTTGAGGTTGCGGAAGTGAATTTCATAATTTTTCTGTTAGTACAATAGTAGAGCGCACCACCTAAAACTACAGGTTTCCCACTCCAATAATTTGAATCATCGACCCCAATCATGATCGTGCCCGCTGTAGTTCCATTACTTTTCCACCATGTGTCGATTTTGTCCCATCCCGTGTTTGCTGTGAAAAAAACTGTGTTTCCGAGTACACTGAGTTGGGATGGCTGGGAGCTTCCGCGAGTAGGTGGGTCATACGCTTCAGTATTAATGTTTTTTACCATGACGGTACCGGCGCTTGTGCCATTACTTTTCCAGAGTTCAAATCCGTTGACACCATCATCTGCGGGGAAATAGATGGTATTTCCTACAGAAGTTGCATCTACAGTCATATCATAGCTGTATGCAAATTTTTTTACAAGGACAGTACCACCTGAAGTCCCATCGGTTCTCCATAATTCTTCATGGTCATTCGAGAAGAACATGTATGCCCCGGAAACACAAGGTTGTTCAAAGTTTGAGTAACTGCCGATGGATTTTACTTGGACAGTCCCGGAAACAGTACCGTCTGACTTCCAAAGGCTTCCGGAATAATTTATGAAGAAATAACAATTCCCGTTGTATGCTGTAAAATAATTGGGTTCGGCATTGTTTGATCCTGCTTTAATATCTTTTAAGATGAATGTTCCCGTAATGGTTCCATTACTAACCCATGGCTCACGACCATGGACGCCATCGTCTGCTGAAAAAAACACTTTGTCTCCGACACAACATAGTGAGTATGGCGACGAAGATCCAGATGTATTAATGTCCTTGATCATGTATGTTCCTGACGGAGTTCCATCACTGCACCACAGTTCATTTCCGTGTATTCCATCATCATATGCGAAATATACGCAACTTACACCTGGAACGATTATTGGTGGCTGCGAATACAGTTTCAGTGGAAAAGCCTTTATAAACACTGTGCCTGCTTCCGTTCCGTCCGTCCGCCATAAACTTTTACCGTCAATTCCATTATCCGCCCAGAAGAATGCATACCCTCTTGCGACGACCAGACCGACCGGACACGAGCTTTCTGCCTCATTTGTAACGGTGATATCTTTTACAAGAGTGATTTGTCCGCAATTGTATCCATTGTCAGCTACGTTGACTTCGCATGTTGCCTCTATCGCTCCATCTTCTGTTGTTACAGTGATAATGGCCGTGCCTTTATTGATGCCTGTTATAAGTCCGCTTGAGTTTACATATGCGATTTTCGTATCGCTTGTTCGCCATGTGCAATTCTGGTTTGTGGCATTATTCGGTGTGATGGTTGGTGTCAGTTGTATATTCTGCCCAGCAAATAGATTAACGGATTCTGATGTGAAAGAAACTCCTGTCACTGGTATCGGTTTTGGCAGTACTTGGACGTTGCATGTGGATTTAAATCCGCCAGTTACGGTTTCTGCTGTTATGATTGTTGCACCAACTGAATGGCCCGTGATGGTTCCATCATTGTTGATGGTTGCAATAGTTGAATCACTGCTACTCCAATTAACCTGTTTGTTCGTTGTATGATCAGGTAATATTGTCGCGGTAAGTCGCTCGCTGTTGCCAACTATGAGTGATGTTGTTGATTTGTTTAATGTTATACCGATCGGTTGAATTTTCTGTACGGTTATTGTACATTTATCGGAATAGCCACCTTCTTCAGAAATGGCCATTATTGTTGTTGTGCCCTCAATTATACCTGTTACAAGTCCCGTCGTGCTGACCGAGGCAATGGAGTTATCAATACTTACCCATTTTATTCTCTGGTTGGTTGCATTGGGCGGTATGAATGTTACTTTTAACTGTTCGTCATAGTTGACATCAATCGTTGAGTTTTTTTCAGACATTGTTATTGATGTCAAAGGTACTGGTTGTTCTGCAACTGTCACTATGCAGATTGCTTTTTTCCCTCCATCTTCAGTTGTGGCCGAAATTTCGGTTTTACCCGGTGTCCGTCCCAATACTAATCCGTATTCATCTACAGTTGCAATATCTTCATCAGCACTTTCCCAAGAGACATGGTAGTTTGCCGCGTTTTTTGGTGATATCCTTATGCCAAGCTGTTCAGTATTACCGGTAAGTATGGTCGTTGCATCTTTATTTAATGAAATACCGGTTACCGGGATTATATCTATCCCGCCTCCAGGATTACTTCCCCCGCTTCGACTGCACGAAACCAATGAGATAAAGATGATGGTACAGACTAACGCATTTTTAACCATTGCTTTCATAATTGATTACCTGTGTATCTGTGTTTGTTTATATCATACCGATACAAGGCGGGTTGAATAAATCAATCACTTTTTGATACGTTAAACTAAAGTATTTTTAGGAGGCTGTAACGTTCAGCAAGTGTGTGCGAAGGAATATATTCTTTAGGCGATGGAGACACTACGCTAAATATATCAACAACGGAAATATCAAATAATACCGCTACGTTTTATGGGGCAGGTATTTGTTTGGATGGATCAGGACAGACGACATTTAAAGCTCAGCGGCTCTTCTATTCCGCACATGGTGTATCCGCCGCCTGCGATTCTTGATGTTCCAACCCGTATAAAAAAAACCGCAGATGGTATTCTGCGGCTTTGTAATTATCACTTCTGATCTTATCGCGATGTCGTACGCTTTATCTTGTTCGCCGCAATATATCGTTTTCCGCCCGGGGTAATAACCGTGAACGTGCTTCCGCGGGATATCACCGCTCCTTTCACTGTACGGCCGCTGTAGAGCGTTATCTCGTCGATTCTTCCATATCTCGCGCGGATCTCTTCAAGCGTCATTAATTTGGATGATGCGCCGTCAAGTTTCTCATCCGCTTCCATGATCTTTTTCTTATACGCGTCGAACTCATCGGCGTTCATGGTGTCAGCTTTTTCAAGGTACTGCGCGGCCTCCAGTTTATCCAGCTCCGCTTTTTCGGGGGTATTGTTGTCGCGTATGTCAACTGCGGTCTCAACCACGGCGGTTTTTCCGGCATCAACAGCATTTTCTTCCTGCGCTCCGGATTTTACCACGCTGACCTTTCCCTCTCCGACCGCAACTACCGTTACCGACCCGTTATATGAAGTAAGAAACCTTGTACCCCGGACAGAAGCGAGGGCAATAGGAGTTTTGACCGTACAGCTTGTTCCCTTTTTCAATTTTGCGATTTTTGAGAGTACCGATCCGTTTGAAAGCACCAGAGTCTTTTCACGCCGATTCATAACAGTAAATGCGAGAACGGTATTTTCCTGTATGCGGAAAACATCCTGCTCCGATGTCTGAATGATCAGCGATGATTTCGCACCGGTAGTGATTATATCGCCGGTTTTAATGACTTCTTTCAGCGCGGCTGCATGAGAATCAGTACCCCGCTTTACGGTAACATCACCCAGAACAAAAGTCACTGCGGTGATTAATTGATCATCCTTATCTTTGCAGCTGATGCAGAATGCGCATATAAACACGACCAGGATTAAAAACGCCGCGCTGTGTATCCCTGTATTTCTCATTTCAGTCTCCTGTCTTCTATTGTTTGATTATCCGTATATCACGGACTGCCCGTGCGTCAAACGACATGAATTTTGTGACGATTATATGCTCTACTTTTTTAGCCTAAACCGGTTGCTCCGGTGAATGATCTTCTAAAATACAAGTTTAAGGGTTTCTCCTTTGTTGAGTCAACTATTTTAACGGGGCTGATTGCCGATACAAAGCGTTATACGGTGACTGTGGCGGAATTCTCTGGTATGAAATTTGTAATATTGTATGAGTTAACTAAAAAATAGAAAGCCCATATGGGCTTATCGATTGCAAAAAATGAAATTATTCATGTTAATTGTTTGACGAGTCACATAACACATATCATTACCGTTCAAAATATTTAATGAGGTTTATCTATCGATGAAAAAGATTGTTATGCTGATGTTTTTGTTCTTATCAGTGTTTATTGTGTCCTGTGGCGGTTCGGACTCGTCGTCAGCGCCTGATGCGATTATGTCGAATGATGATGCTAAAGTCTGCGACGGACTTACAGAAGTTGTCCGTGAAGCTGTTGGAAATTTTACCGGAATAGCGGGTTTCCCGACTAGGTCGCCTTTGAATAATACCAATAAAAATATTGTCGCTGAAATTGTTGAGCGTACTATGATATCGAAAGCATCCGCTTCGAAAGGAACATGGGATAACGAGGATTATTATGGTACAGGTCTTTTGGCTAATGGATCATATGAGTTTGACGGTACAACCTCCTTCAATTATACAATTACTATAACATTTAAAGATTATGAGCCCATTGAAACTATAGACGGTGTTCAATGTATCCTTAATGGTACTGCAACGATAGAGAGTACAATGACTGAGGGCTCCGATGGTAAGAAAGCAACCAGTTCGTTTAAAGAGGATCTTGATGTCAAAGTCGGAGATGTTGAACACAAGATCAGTTCTGATTACGTGATGACGTTTGTAGGAGACAGTATAATATATGATTACAAATACACAAAGAAAGGCACCTATGTATTTGATGGTGAATCATACAAGGTTGAAAAGAGCGGAACAGATGAATAGTGACTATATACCGGGATCGTATTAATAAGGGTTCCTTTTCATGATGAATAACAAACCGCCTTCGGGCGGTTTATTATTCATCATGATGCTTTCGAGAGTGCCGGATAGAAGGGAGACACTGACACCGCGTTGTATTGTTAAGATGATGGTATCTCTCTTCCCCAATTTTGACTTTCTGTGTGCTTCTACTGCTGAAAGTAACGTTAAACTATTTATCGCAGCAGTCGGATATCTTGCACTCATATTGATTATGATACAAGCTTATTAAGTATTATAACCGCGGTAAACAATACAATTGACACTCGACATTGGCCGCCGAAATATATGTCGACGATGATCTGAAAGCGAGATACATCGCTATGTGCCCGAACTGTGAAGAGTATACGATATTTGAGATGGATAACTTCGATTAAAATAGTAAACGATGTTGGATTCTAAATATGATTGTGCGTATTTCCCGGGTATGCGGAGAGATGCGTACGAATGAAAATTTAAGCGCCTGTCCTTCATTGAGCCAACTGTTTTAACGGAACTTTGTTATGACAGTATGCATTGTGTAGTGGGCTGTGATCAAAAAAAGTGTCCGAAGTTATGCGTCGGTTGGGTGGAGATTCCTGATGGGGCAACAGTAATGAAAGTCATTTTGAAAAGATACGTTGTCGGGTATGGTAAATGGAATTTAATTGAGTTATATGGTAAGCGGGATATGGAATGATCCCGCTTGCAAAAATATTTATTAACGAGCTCCGGCCTTTTTCAGAAGTTCGATGATTTTGTCCAGCTCGGCGCGTTTCGCCCAAGAAAGCGCTGTATAACCGGTTTTTTTCGCCTTACAGTTTACGTCAATGCCTTTGCTTATAAGGATCTTAACCTTTCCGATGTATCTTGCCGTCATCGCTTCAGATGAGGCGCCATGCATTATCGCGTCAAAAGCATGGTGCATATTGGATAGGAGCACGTTTTCATTGTCATCGTCCACATGATTGACGTCAGCGCCTTTGTTGATAAGATAGAGAACGCTTTCCGTATCATTCACCGAAAAAAGAGGAGTCAGATTGTATTTGTTGGCCGCGTTGACTTTGAGTCCGGCTGTCACAAGAGTTTTCGTCACCGCGAACGACTGCGCACGGAAAAGCGCCGTTTCTCCGTAATGCCCGGTCTTGTGTTTGTCGACGCCTTTTATGGCGAGAATTACATTGATTTTCGCCAGACTATTCACGTCGGTGGCGTTGATTAAAGGAGTGTCTCCGTCGCAATCCGTGGTATTGATATCGGCGCCTGCCGCCAGAAGTTTGTAAAGAATCGTTTTAAATTCTGATCCGGTTTTTGTGCTGTTCGGGTTTTTTGATATTATACTCAACTGATCATCGTGATATTTATCTGACGGGTTGACCTTCGCTCCCACTGACAACAATTTGTGCATGAGCATATAACTGTCATTATACGCGGCATAATGAAGCGGTGTGGTGTGACTCTTGTTGAATGATTTGTTTATATCATAACCGCGTTTCTGATAAAGACTTATTATCTCCGTGACATCTTTATCCGTAACCCACTGTGTTTTTTCAAGCTGTTCCCTGGTTGTTTTTATTTTCTGTGACCTCAATATGTACATTGTCTGTTTCTTTTGCGCTTCGGTGATAAGGCCGGTGAAACTGAAACACCACATTTCAAATGCCGTTCCGTTCTTGGGGTCTGTGACCAGATAGATATCGGCGCCGTTATCTATGAGCTTTTTAAGAATATACGGTTTAAAAGCGTAATTCAAGGGGATTGTGGCGTCTTTATTTTTGTAATTCGGATCAGCCTTGTATTTGAAAAGCAGATCCATCATTTCGCCGTTCCCGGCATGACAAGCGGTGGAGAGCAGCGTGTTTCCGCTCGGTCCTTTCGAATTAGGAGAAGCGCCCTCTTTCAGAAACTTTTCGGTTTGAGCGAGGTTGCCCTGCATCACGGCAATGAAAAGCATCTGATTATCCGAGGACTGGACGTTTCCGTTCGTTCCCGCGCATGAGAAGAAAAGAAATAGTGCGAAAACCGTGAATGAAGATTTATAGTTGATCCGGTTATTTCCCGAAAGGAATCGAGGTAAAACTGTACATAAATTAAAAAGCGTTGAGTTAAAAAAATATTTTTTCAATTGTTCTCTCCCGGTGTGATAGATATGAAGTGTATCAGAAGTCATCAAAATCAGAAAATCATGCCGGCGCTGTGTCAATTTATTTTAACCCCGGCGAGCGGTACTAATTAAAAAATCAGGAAATATTTTTGCGTTGTTTATCATATGAAGTTGATTGCGACACAAACGAATTGATAAAAACTCTTTTCGGGCTATTGACAAAAATTGCAAAATAAACTACATTAAATAAAATATGCATATTTCCAGTGCTATTTCACATTGGATGTATTCAAAATTAAACAAGAGGAAAGTTATGCGATTGTTCAAAGTTCTTATGGTTGTTTTTTTGGCATCATTTGTTGTTAGCATGCCATCAGATGCCGGGTTGGTGAAAAAAATAAAAAATAAGATAACAGGAAAAGAAGACAAAAAGAAGGATAAAAAGGAGAAGAAGAATGACGGTGCGGTAGAAGCTAAAAAGAATGAAGCATTGATGAAGCAGCTTGCGGCATTGAAAAAACCCAAGGGGATAGACAGTGATGCAAAGCCTGCAACGCTTAAAGAAGCACCGGCTAGCGAGGCGAAGGAAGAATCGAGAACTACTGGATCAACCACCGATGGGGCGCCTGTAACGTATATTACCACGACGCAGAAATTTAAAGCAAGCGCCGCGTTTGATCAGCAGATATTGCTCAATCCGTCGACGGATGTGATTTATCCCGGGTCGGTATTGTTGGGGCACACCATTTCTTCCGGAACGTATCAGGAGGTCACCAAAGGCACCAAGAGGCCCATTACAATATCATATGACCTGACCAATATAAAGACTGCCAATGGACAAGCCGGAAAAGTCACCGGTTCGATTATTCCTTCACTTTCCAATTATAGAACTCTGCATAGTAAAATTACGAATCAGAACTTAGGGAAAATCTCCACCACATATTCGTTTGAGGCTACTGAAGTTTATACAGAATCTGATTTCGGAGTTAAATTCAATTTCGGCGTCGGATTCAATTCAGGTATTGTTGAGACGAATATTAAAAGCGGTTTCGAGTTCAGCAAAGGATCCAAGAAGCGCAAATATATGGTCAAATTCATGGAAACCTTCTATACTGTTGATGTTGATCAAGGGAACGGAACATTCCTCTACGACAGTTTCAATATTCAAGATTTCAAGGGATACAGACCTGTGTATGTTTCGTCTATCGCATACGGAAGACTGGCGTATCTGACAATTGAGTCGGATCAATCATGGAATTCGATCAAAGCAAATCTTGAAGCTGAAGTCGATGCAAAAGTTTACGGAAAATACAACGCGGATTTGTCAACTGAGAACAATAAGAAAGAAGGAACCGACAAAATTAATGTCACAATCATCGGCGGCGACAGTGGAAATATTGTCACCGATCTTCCGGGCTTCATGGAAACGCTCAAGACGGGCGGATTCTCGGCAAAAAATACCGGAAAGATCATTGCGTATAAGCTGAGATTTGTTGATGACAATTCTGTCGCGAATACAGTGTATAATGACGAATACACTCTCGTTAAAACTGTTGAGCAGATCGGCAAGGGAATCGAAACATCTTTTACTTTGTATAAGATTAAAACAAACGCGAACGATGGAAATGGAAAGACATTGGAATTGTACGGCAATCTTGAAATGACCGACGGCAAGACAACTAACAGTTTCTGGAGTCTTCCGAGATCGGCGCGGAAAAAATATGCCGAACGCGGAGACGCGGCAGAGAGCGCGGTTGTAAAATATGTCGTTCCGAATGAAAATACTTCATATGATTTGACTCTGCAGTTGTTTGAGGCTGATGGAACTGCTTCCGATGATGACAAATTTACAAACGCGGCGGGAACCGTTGAGGGCAATATCGCAAAGAAAATCATGGTGAGCGATCTCAAGGACGGACAAGATCTTGTAATACGAACATACGCGATAAAAAAAGGGAAAGCAAAAAAGATAATAAACAATGAGTGGGTTGAGTTCTACATTAAAGTCAGCAAGAAAAACCTGTACTGACTTTCTGCTCTTAGGCTGGAATCACCGGCGATCCGTGTTCACGATGACACAAGATCTCCGGTGTGTACCGGTTGTCTTTTTGAAATTAAGGCCGCCCCTTTCGGAGCGGCCTTATTAGTTTGATCATATAGAATCGTTATGAGGAATATTGGAAGAGGAATAGAGATATGGATGGAAATAATTGATTTTGGTAATCCGTTCATCTGTGCGGATATCAATGTGAATCATGTCATATGCGGTTATAACAGCCGACGCAAGTTCTAAAATAATGATTATACGGAGTAATGACTGGTGACAGTGGTCTTGTTTGGAATTGCTGTTATAGAGAGTTAGGATAATTTAAGCGCCTGTTCCTTTTTGGATACAGCTGTTTATAGTCAGGCTTCTGCGGTAAGGAGTATTTTCAAGGTGTGTTTCGGTCTGAAAAGTAATTGAAGTTATGCGGCTGATAGACCATGAGTGGAAAGCCCGGCTTATTTATAATAAAATAGAGGTATCCTGAATGAATGTGCTACAAAGACTATTTGCATATTCCTCTCTTATCGCTCTTCTTGCCTGTGGAGACAAATCAACATCGACTATGGCTGATTCGGTTAAACGTGTAATGTTTAACGGAGTCGGAGTGCATGGTATTTTTGATCCCTCATTGGCGGCTGATCCGAATACAGCACGAATTTGGATGAGTTATTCAGCGGTAGAGCCATCATCGTGGCCGGTGTATCCTGGAGCGCCCGATTTCAACAAACTGATAAATACCCGAATAGCATATTCTGATAATGCAGGCGCTGATTGGATAGACAGCGGTGTTATCGTCAATTCTTCCTCAGAATTCACTACTGATCCCACATCTCTAGATCCAGCAAACAATGATGATTTATACTGCACATGGGTGAATGAAGTGTCGACGTTGGTATACGATCCTGATGACCCTGATTCAGACAAGCGGTGGAAATTATTATCACATCACTATCTCTGGGTTAACGGATTTCAAACTTTTCAGCACGGATGGATTAGCTTACAAACAGCATCATCTCCGAATGGATCATGGTCAGCCGAGAAAAAACTTTTTGTAGGAAGCCTGTATGATTCAGCGGTGAACGGTTCCGATGTGATTTATCTGAATGGCTATCATGCTGATCTCAGTAGTTGTCTGGCTTATAGCGAGCCGGGATTGATGTATGCAAACGGTGCTCTCTACGTATGCATGCTTGGTTCTGAAGGGTCTTCTGTTACAGGAAAAATTGTATTACTCAAATCAACCGATCATGCCGGGACATGGAGTTATTGCGGTTCACTGCTTATCAATGCAAATGACAGAATTTCCGGTTATGACGGGTACAGTGCTCCGGCCATGTTTGAAAAAGATGGAAAATACTATCTGATGGTGAGTCCGCAAATAGGGGATTGGTATAAGGGAACACTTGTTTTTGAAATTTCGAATCTCGATAATGCATCGGTTGTTCGTGATTCAAGCAATAAGCCTGTGGTTGTATCGTCAGTTTTCGGAACGGCTGGAAGTTTTAACGGTGCTTCAGGGTACGTTAAAGAAGCGAAAGCAAGTGGTATTATATATAGTCAGGCTTTTGTCGGAGAAACACCGCGATTCAGAATATTCGAAAGTGGAGTAAATCCGTAAGCTGCGCATTGGCATCCGAATGCACCCCGCCTTCGTGAGTTTCTTTACGCTGCTTTTGGCGTTCAATGAATGTGCCTCCACCGACATATGAACGCAATCAGAGAATATAAAATCAAGAGCCTGCCCTTCCCGGAGACAACTGTTGTACACGTTTTCTGCCGATACATTGTGTCATGTTTTGTGTATAGTATGAAAAGCAGTTGAAGTTATGCGGTGGATGGGACGGAGCTTTTTGGTAAAAAGATATCTGTGGATTATGAATCCGAAAAGGGGATAAATGAAATATTCTGTTGTCAGTAATGCTGTTTTTGTAATCGTATTTTCATTATCATCAGTAATGGCGGGAGATTCAAAGGTGAAAAGAGAAATAAAGAGTGAGCGGATATCGTTCGGAGAATATGCCTCTGAATGGCGCAAAAGAAAAGAGACATTAGATGCGAAAATGCTGACGGAGATTCTGACGGAACTGTGCGATTATGAGAGTAATCTGGCGAATAAGTATCCATTCAATGAAAAATTGAATCTTTCGTCGTTACCGATATCGAACGTGCATTATCCTCTAATTTCCCGCATTATTGAGAAGGAAAATCCGTATATGAAGGAAACGGGGCTTGAGCTTGCTGCGAGAGCATTTGATTCTTTTCTCGATAATAAAGAAAGTATGAAGTTTTTCGAAGCATCTGTCGCGGGCTGTCTTCGGAAAGGTGTTCCTGATCCATGGATAGTGGAGGCGGTTATAAGTTACATCGAAGCGTATGAGAATATGAGTTATAATACGGATTATGAGTCGGAGAGTATATTCTTATCTCTTGCGGAATATGCATATGAAGGAAAACAGATGTTGAATTTCGCCGACAGGGGAACTATGTCTGGACCGTTATTTACAAGGCAGCGAATGGTTCTGCCTCGGGGACGTGCACGGTTGCTGATCGAAAACAATTTTTTTCACGGGATGTATGACCGGAGTGAGTTCACCGTCGGTAATGTCAGAACTCGTATCAAAGGGTGGAGAAAGAAGGTGTTGCCGGTAATCGGAAAATACTACCTAACGATTAATGAGGACAAGACTGTTGAAATGCTGTTGTATATGCATAAAAACAATGTTCACAGATACAATGACGACGGGAAGTATGGATTCATGGATTCAAACGGAGCGATTGTAATCGCTCCGCGATTCGAATACGCGGAAAATTTCAGCGGCGGACGAGCTCTTGTCAAGTATAATGGATTGTTTGGATATATCGATTACACCGGTTCATTCATAATCGAACCGAAATACACAAAAGGTGATTCATTCGATTACTTCAGGGAGGTTGCCGGAGTGAATGTCGAAGATAAACTTTGCTGGATTGATAGAAACGGTGCAATTGTTCAGAGCGATTAATGATGTTGTGGTTTCTGATAATTATGAATTTGATTCCATTGCGATGTTTTACCGGTTTAACAGGTTTAACTGCTATGGTGCCGCATAACATGCGTATTGATTTGTAAATGGTGCCGTGAGATACGAGCGCATCATGCATGGCTTGTGATAGCTGGTTAGGTACCGTATCTTCGACTTAAATGTATCTATTTATTCTCGGGATCATACCAATGATCATATCCTTTTTCTGACTGCCCAAGAGCTCAATCTCGATAATCCTCATTGCAGTCGGCGGAGTCCGAGGAGCCGCATTGAGAAAACGCAATCGTAATTATTTAGGTAAATTCAAATTGCGATTTTTCGGCCGAGTGCATACGCCGCATCCAGATCTCTGTCCCAGGATTCCGCCTTGTATTTCAGCTTTTTCTCATGCATCGTCGCAGAGCCGTTCCCCGTGAAATCGTTTAGATCACGTTCATTATATCCGATGGTATTAACACTCAGGAGTATATCCGGCTTTGCGAATCCGATCGTGTTGATCATAAACGCAGTCATATTGATATGAGACTCAAACAGCGCTGCATTCTCCTGATTCTGAGTGAAAATCAGCGCTGTCTTTTTATTTTTTTTTAGCAACGATCCCAGATCAAATGTGAGATACGGAAATAACCGGTCGATCACCATCTTGAGCTCAGGTGTCATTGCGCACATATACACCGGACTTCCAAAAATAACCGCATCCGCTTTTTCTATTTTTTGATACAGTGGAGTCATGTCATCCTGGAGTACGCATTTTCCAAGCGATGCTTTTTTCTTGCACGAATAGCAACCTTTGCAGCCGGTCATTTTCAAAGAACTTATCTGAATCAGATCGGTTTCAGCTCCGGCATCCCGCGCACCGGAAAGAGTTTTTTCTATCAGCTTTGCGGTGTTTCCGTTTGAACGCGGACTTCCCTGGAATGCAATTATACTTCTCATAACGGTTACTTCCTGTATTAATGTTGACAGACAGAGACACTCATATGATTACGAGACCATCAGTCTATTAATTATATACAAGACATGGAGTCTCGTAATGTCAACCAAAAAAACTTCACCCGGGCGTCCGCGCGACGAATCGATACGGATGAAAATTCTTCATACGGCCGTTGCAATTCTCACCAAGCGGGGATATGAACAGACCACGATGAACGAGATAGCGTTGCAGGCCAAAGTCGGCAAACAGACATTGTATCGTTGGTGGAAAAACAGGGCGGAGCTTCTTATGGAAGCAATGGCACTCTATGCGGAAGAAAACGTCGGCGCTCCTGATGCGGAAAAAAAGGTAATACTGAAAAATTATCTGATACGCACGTTTTCTTCTGTTAATAGAGAAACAGGTGCGATTCTGAAATCCCTTATAGCGGAAAGTATCTCGGATAAAAAATTTTCACGGATTTTGTTCAATACATTTATTTTAAAACGACAGCAGGCACTATCAAAAATTATACTGGAGTGTACTTCAGTATCAAGTGAAGATGAGGACACTCTCAATGCACTGGTTGATATGATATTCGGTGCAATGTGGTACCGTATTATATTCGAACATCGGCCTCTTGATGAAAATCTGGCGGTATTCTATTCCGATATGGTCATGAATAACACGTATTTATCTATTAAGCGATAATGGACAGGTATGCAAATCATAGACTCTCCGCTTGCACGGAGGCTTTATGTTTGGCTTTGATCGCCGTATCAGAACCCAATCCGTCAAGAATCATCACTGACAGATGATGGAGCATATTCAAGATCATGGCTTTCCGAATCCAACCGTTTAACGGGTTTTAAGTCGATAAGAAACATGATATTTTGTGCGTAATCTGAAAAAGATGACTAAGGTATGCGGCGAATGGGGGGGGGTGATTCATAGTGGGAAGAGAGAAAGCATCCTGTTCGCTAACTTGATACATATATGATGATATTGCTGAACTGTTGATGATCATTGTAAAAGTTATGGTATAACATATACCTGAATTTGGTTAGTAGGGCAAAATCAATTCTATCGGTTTGTTCCATCTGCGAATTCAATGAATATATAAAACTAGTATTCTCTCCCTTCTTATTACGACTCTCGTACAAGATCACCGTGTGTTTTAAAATTGTGATTTGTATAATTTGATGTGTTCACCCGCAAAAATGTCCGAATTCATGATGTCGGGTAAGTGCGATTACTCGGCGGTGATGAGTTTTGATTTTGGAAAGGATGTTGGAGATATCTGGTTGTCGAATGTCAAATTTGAAATGATAGATGATTAAGTTTAAGATCTGTCTTTTTCTATCACTTTCACTTTTGACCGGTATTGAAGCTTAATTTTCTTCTCCCAGTCGGTTTTCGATTCGGGAAACACCCATGTAGTGGTGAGAAGATATTCTGATCCGACGGTCACGCCGGATGGTTTTTCGGATGACTTCTTTCCGGTATCCGGCACGAACGCGCCGAAGATCCATCCCGTTACATTGTTTTCGGTGACGATCTTGTACCAGAAATCGGTTTTGTCTTGTATGGTTTCCTTATTATCGGAGATGCCGATGATATTGAATGCACTTCCCTTGTTTATGGTCGTCAGGATCGACGCCGAGGTGGTATGACCGGATCGAACTCGCACGGAGTCTCCAGTGCAGTAACGCACATCGAGCGCGAAGGCGCAGGAGGGCAGTGATAGTAACAGCGCGAGAATGATTCTTTTCATGAGTGTGTCCGCAAATGAGAATAAGTATGTTCTTGTATTCGACTTTTCGGGAATAACTCGGGAATCGCAAGTATTTTTCGGTACAATGCTCTCGTGTCACAATAGCGTGAGCGATCGAGCGGAAAAGCCGGCGGCCTTAGCGTTGTGCGAGTGAGCCGAGACATAGCGCGCAGCGCGTATCGAAGACCGGCTTTGCAGTGAGAGCGCGACCGGGCGCGAAACGATTTCCATCTTGAGAGAGGAAACATGCGCCCGGGCACGCCCGAATTCTCGAGAGTGTAAAAAGATTTGTGTAAATAGCCATAAACTTAATAATTTGGAAGGAGAAGTTTATGGTTATGAACAACGAAGAAATCATCAAAGAATTGCTCAAGGATGTAGATTTTAAAAAGCTAACACCTGAGCAAATTACCGGGCAAAACGGACTGATTCAGCAGTTAACCAAGAGAATTGTAGAAACAGCAATGAACGCTGAGATGACAGATCATCTCGGATATGAAAAACATGAGAAGCCATCCGAACCAACCGGCAATTCTCGAAATGGAAAGACTTCCAAAAAAGTAATAACAAACAATGGTGAAGTTGAGGTCGAAATCCCCCGTGATCGAAACGGCGAGTTTGAACCTCAGCTCATCAAGAAGCATCAGAAACGGTTTGATCTTTTTGATGATAAAATCATTTCCATGTACGCGCGAGGAATGACCACGCGAGATATTCAGGGACATCTTGAAGAAATCTATGGGGTCGAAGTTTCACCGGATCTCATCAGTAAAGTAACCAGCGAAATCATGAAAGATGTCCAGGAGTGGCAAGCCCGTCCCCTTGATCCGATATACCCGATCGTTTATTTTGATGCGATTGTCGTCAAAGGGCGTACCGATGGGCGAGTATCCAACAAGTCCGTCTACACCGCAATTGGCATCAATTTAGAAGGGAAAAAAGAGGTTCTGGGGTTGTGGATCTCCGAAACGGAAGGAGCGAAGTTCTGGCTTGGGATAATAAGCGAGATCAAGAACAGAGGCATTGAAGATATTTTCATCGCTTGTATCGATGGACTCAAAGGATTTCCCGAAGCAATCAATGCAGTATTCCCACAGACACGCATTCAATTGTGTATCGTGCACATGATTCGAAATTCGACAAAATATGTGTCATGGAAAGAACGCAAGGCTATCTGCACAGATCTTAAAAAGGTATATGGTGCACCATCTGAAAAATCGGGACTTGAAGCTCTTGATGAATTTGCAAACAAGTGGGATCAGCGATATCCGATGATTTCAAAAGCATGGAGATCCAACTGGGAAAATCTGAATGAGTTTTTCGCATATCCGATGGATATTCGAAAAGCAATTTACACAACTAATGCAATTGAATCTTTAAATGCAAGCCTGAGAAAAGTAACTCAAAAACGAGCGGCGTTTCCAACTGATGAAGCGATTTACAAAGTTCTCTATTTGGCATTGACGAAGGCTGAAAAAAAATGGACTATGCCGATCAGAGATTGGGGTTCTGCAATGAACCAGTTTGCTGTGTATTTTGGCGAGAGAGTGCCTCTGTGATCAAAGGCTATTTACACAAAAGATCTGACACTCTCGAATTCTCAGCGTCTGTCCTTTACAGTATCATCCTCCTCGATGAGTTTTTCTGCCGATCAAGGAACGCCTGTTAAATTATATAATTATCATCAATATACGGGGAGTATATGCAGCAATAAATCCGATAGAGTCAACATTCGAAATGATCAGGATGCGAATGCGAGAACTCGATGCTGTAGTTGAAGAACGTGATCTGATATATAAATGCATTTGAATTAGAGCTTCACTATTGAAGAATAAAAAGAGTTAATCCGCTTATCGTGTCTGAGTTGAAAAAGCGGGATGCGTACCAGCTTTGTCGCGTTCAAAACTCTGTCGCGCTGAATGTCTTGGTCAATAAATTTATGAACATAACATGATAGTTATACAATTTTACGGATGAACGCTTCACGTAATGATACAGAATTATTTTTTTGTTCATGCGTTGCGGTGTGATACGATAAATCCAGTCTATCATTCTTTCACTATTACTCAAAAATTTACATTATATGTGATTTCATTTGACATTGTTACAATTTGCATAACACATTATGAGCATTCAATTTTAGTTATGGCAGGTGTGCCATAATCGTATTGATTACTCGCGTATCGGCGGAGGATGTCACGGATACGCGCAAAAAAAATTATAGCTTATTGGGGGATGTATGAGGATGAGAAGATTGCTGGGTTTGTGTCTTTGTTGTGCAGTTGTAACCATGTTCGGTTGTTTTGATGATGACGACAAAGAAAGCAAAGCGGATTATAAAAAATATAAAGAGGAACGTATTGAAGCGTACAATATTGATGGTGTTACGATCAACATGTGGCAGAAAAGCGATTACGATTCGTACGGGAACCTGCTGAAACAGACGGCATATGATGCGGCGGGTACCGATGGGAAATGGGAAACTGATGACGATTCCATTTACTCTCAGATGCGGGTGCAGACAGATGCTAATGGTGATCCCGTAAAAGGTGTCATGTACAGTGATGCGGGTACTGACGGAATATGGGGTAATGCCGATGATGTTGTTGAGGAGACGTCATATGCATACAATTACAGGTGTACAAATCATGTCGTGACTGTCCAGTATGTGGAGAAATCGGCGACCATTGTGAATGTCGAAATGTACGATGCTGACGGTAATATTATAAAGTCATATACCGCGAGCGGATCGGGTACTGACTCAATTTGGGGTACATCTGACGACTTGACAAGCGACTATATCGTGTATGAGCCGCAGAACAGCATCTGGAGCAAGATTAGTAAAAATTGCAATGCGGGTACTGACAAGCTGATAGGAACCGCGGATGATAAGATGCTGGTTTCTTCGGTTATAACGTTCGACGGGAATATTCCGCAGAAATCAGTGAGTTACTTGAACTTGTCCGCTACAACCGCCACATGGGATCTTACGGATGATCTGATGAACTCATATCTCGTGTACAAGGAAATGTCTGGTGTGTACAGAACAATCCGCTACGAGGGAGCGGGAACGGATTCGAAATGGTTCACTGATGATGATGCGATTTCACCCGATTTCTGGTATGATGATTACACATTCGATATAAATGGAACCTATTCAAAAATGGTGGAATATAACGGAGATACCGATGCAGTAGAAAATATAAGGAAATTCTACTGGAAAGGATTTAATTGATCAGATGAAGATAGAAAAGCCGGATCTGCTGATCCGGCTTTTCTATCTAAACAATGTGATTCTTTTCTGCCGATAGGATTAATTGTGTGTTACAATCTGAATGGTAGTTTACGTTATGCAGTGTATGTGGTCAAAATTACAAGTGGGAAGAGTTGTGCTCGCAGTATGAATTTATCAGGGATCAATTCCGTTGAGAAATAATATTTGTCAATGTTTCGCATAACACTCTCTCCATGTTTTTTGGGAATTCAGCCGCGCTATGCCGGTTTTTTTACTCCAAGAGAGACAAATGTCGTGGAGATATGATGTGCGATATGTTATCTCCGAATATTAAACGGCCCGGGAGAAACATTCTTGTCCCGGGCCGCAACGATGTTCATTTGACAGAACGGGAATTATATATCCGCCGGAAATTTCGAAATTTTACCGAGCAGAAACGATTTTATCAGCGCGAAGTCGATTGAATCAATTCCTCCGTCGCCGTTCACATCCGCGACGATTTTATACTCCGGATGAGGAAGGCCGTCAGATTCGTTCAACAGATATTTTTTCAACAGCGCCATGTCAATGGAGTCAACGGAATGATCGTCGTTGACGTCGCCCATTCTGTATTTCGATGGAACCATGGTGAAGACAGCCGATGAATTATATGAATCATCTGTGTAATATAAACGGATTTCAACCGGCGCGTTTCCGAACTTCCGGGTGAATGTCGCCGTTCCGTTCACCATGGGAACTTCCACCGGCTTGTATACGCCGTCTTCCACGAATGTGACTTTCACAGTTCCCGTGATCGAAGGAGCCTGAGACGCGGAAGTAAGTTTGGCGGTGAACGTGACTGTGTCATCCACGCATATCACTTCGGGATTATGCGTAATGGTGAATGAGGGTGTTCCCAACCCGACGTTCTGACCGAACGAAGTTGAAAGAGTTTTTCCGCTGGGTAATGTATACGCCGCTTTCACCCCGAGATCCTGCGTGTCGTATAAATAATCCGCATAGGTATCCACTACAAATGAAACTTTTCCGTTAATGATATCGTAGGTTCTATCAAAAGCGGAACCGCTTGTAAGGTCTCTGTAGTCTTTCGTTACGGACAGTTTGACTCTACCTTCAGCGGGAGTTCCGTCATCTTTTTTGACTGTCGCGGTGTATACCACCGGCTGATGCGTCACTATCGAATAACCTTCGTCCGATGAAAGCGAGATGGTGTATCCGTCAGCCGACTTGGAACTTGTCGACGGTTTTTCCGCCGGGATATCTCCCTGAGCTGCCTGTTCCCCCTGGTTGTATTCGGGAACAACCATAAACCGTTTTCCGCAGTCGTAGCCCTTATCCTTGTAGTACACCAATATATCAACCGCGCCCTCAGGTCCTGATTTGGGGAATTTGACGGAGAAGACCGCTTTCCCGCCGGAAACCTGTACGAATGTTTTCGAACTCAACGCCTCGCGTAATTGCACTTCAAGCTCTCCGGCCGGAAGAGGTTCGTTCTTCGGGACATTGAAGCTCACGGTGAACTGAACTGTCTCTCCGCCATGCGCAACTGATGGAGTCATCTCGATCTTCATTGCGGGATCATACGTTCCTACGCTTTGAGAAAAACCCGTCACGAGTTCTTTCGAATCAGGCATACGATATATCGCTTTAATCCTGTATTTCTGTGTTTCATACAGATAATCGGCGCACAACTCCTTCATAAATACGGCTTTTCCGTTGACCATGGTCACAGTCTGCCATGCCGCATTGTCTTCCGTGCCGTCATTGTACTCCTTGAACATTTTGAAAAGAATCTCTCCGCCCGATACCGGCGCTCCGTCAACAGTTACCGATGCGGTATAAGTGACGGTTTGATTGTTCACCACGTTGTAACCCTTGCTGCTTTTGAGCGACAATACATACTTCTGATTTGTGCATACTCCTTCGACAGATGTCGAAATCGGCGTTGTATCCGTCAGAGCGGGTGTCTTTTCAATAAGTGATCTCTCATCCGAAATTCCTTGCGGCGAGCCGTCACTTTCTGCGGAATCTCCGCATCCGAAAAAAGCGGCTGCACAGATTCCGATCAAAACCAATTGACCGATGAACTTTCTTTTCATCCGAATATACTCCTGTTTTGTATTATTAGCACTTTGAATATCTGGTTTTATTATTATTCAAAACGTATACACGCAGATATTCTATTAGTGTTTACCCAAGTATCCGTCGTGTTTGCAGGGATAGCGTTCCACGGAAACTGACCCGATTGCCGGGTATGTCTCCGTGTTTATTCTGCGATCCGTCCGATGCAACTTCATCGATTCACGCGGAACTCTTCTTTTAATGATTATAGATTGGAAACGGCAGGTTGTCGCTCGCCCTTATAAGGCGAAACTTTCATGGAGGATAGTCATCCTCAGTGTCTGAATTATTTGTAACAAAAAAATTAAGCGACAGCCCTTCCTTTCGTCAATTGGCGTACGGTTTTTTGTTCTGATCGGCTGCATTGTGTGGTGCGATACGAACGCAATATTTATTAAAGTTACGCAGTATGTAGTTTTGCTTTGCTATATTGAAACGCTATCCAGAAAATATTTTAACGCATTTCTCTTATTTTTATCCTACCGGACGAATTAAAAAAGTCCGGATTCATGTTTCCGGTCGACTTTATGTTTAACCGGATGATATACATATTATCAGAATGAATAATGACATTTCGATGTTGTCAGGCGCCAGATTTATGGAGGAAGCAAAATGGTAACTTCTGCGAAAGGATATTCCTTGCATGGTCAAAAGAAGACGTTTGCGATGTTATTCACATTGGTGCTGTTAATCGCGATCGGCATTCCGGTATCTTCGGCTCGGCCTCCGGCATTAAAACAGTTTTTCTTGGCGGTCGAAAAAGGCGATATGAAAAAAGTGTCATCAATGCTCGATAAGGGGATTGATATCAATGCCGCGGACAAGGGTGGCCGGACTGCGCTTCATCTGGCTGTGATCAACAATAAAACGGATATCATCGCGTTACTATTGACGAAAAAACCTGATCTTAATGCAAGAGATTCAATGCTCGGGGCAACCCCTCTTGGATATGCCGTCAGTAAAAAGTACAAAGAAATCGTACGGATGTTGTTGAAAGAAAAACCCGACTTGAAGACAGGCACTCGTTCACTTCCCCTTTCTTTTCACGCGGTTGAAACCGGCGATATGGAAATATTCCGTACCTTGGTTGATGCCGGTATCGATCTTAATGAGAAGGTTGACGGATATGATAACACCAACGATGTAACCCTGCTGATGTGTGCCGTTAAAAACGGTAATAACGATATAGTCAGATTTCTCATAGAAAAGGGAGCGGATGTCAATTATCCCGACTCGTACGGCGATCCCGTGATAATGTGGGCCATTTATTACGGTCATCCCTCGACTGCGGAACTGCTTCTTGATTTGGTTGATAATATCAACCTCAATCCTGAAGGCGTGAACGGAACTGCACTGGCCATCGCTGAAAGAAAGGGCTACAAGAAACTCGCGGAACGTATCAAAAAAAGAGGCGGGCGCATGTAAAACCTACGGGATGCCGCGTTTGCTATTGCTTGTTATGTAATATCAATCGAACCCTTATCATAATATGAAGTTCCAGTCTATCTAGTGATAGCCGGAATCAGATCCCCTATGTGATTCTCCTTTCCGCGGCTATCATCTTCGACACGCTTTCATTAACGCATTCAACACCAGCGAATTTGTCGTACGGTTATCCATGCAGCAATCGCACCGTCATACCGATCCGGAGCCGGGATGCCTGTCAAATATAGCCGCTCTTCATCCGCATATGTTAAAAAAGGTACGAGTCAGAATATTCTCTGTAACGTGAAACTTATGATTTGAAATATATGAAATTTTTGCGCCGATCCTACACGGGATTGATTGTGTTGTGGCTTGTGGTGCTGAATAGATACCTCATGCGGTGTGTTGCGGAGCGAAACGTGATTTACATTATGCGGTGAATGGGATGGGGGTTCATGGAATTCAATGAGGGATAAGTCCCATCTGGAGTGATGATGCATGATGAATTGTGTGCATGGGATGAACAGTGCGAGTGGTCACGAAATAATTGAAAGGTGGAAAAAATATCAGAGGAGTATTGTTTTTTTATGACGTTCGGTGTTTAATGGATTTCGACGCTGTTTTATATGATCCGGAATAATTTTTCATTCAGTAAAACGCATAGAGGGATAAAGGAAAACCATGGATGATTTGAGAATAATAAATTATCAGACATTGTTTGATAAATCTCAGGTGATGCTGCACTTCATTGATGTAAATATCATAATCATTGCGGTGAATGATTTCTGGCTCGAAAAAATGGGATACACTGCCGATGAAGTAATCGGTTCAAAAGCATCTGATTATATGACTGAAGAATCACAAATCCTTTTTAAAACAAAAATTCCGGCACTGAAACAGCATAAAAAAATAAATAACATTGAAGCAAAAGCGGTAACAAAATCAGGTACACTTATTGATATTGTATTCGGTATTCAAGTAATATTCGATCAAAGCGGAGAGGTCGCGGGATTTCTGACAACTTCACTTGATGTAACATTGCAGAGAAAAGCTGAAGATGCTCTTAGACAGCGAGAGCTTTATCTTACGGCAATTATCGAAAATCAGCCCGGTCTTGTTTGGCTTAAGGATGCGAATAGCCGTTTTCTTGCGGTAAACCGGGCATTTGCCCAGTCATGTGGTATAAACTCACCTGCTGACTTAATCGGTAAATCTGACCTCGATATCTGGCCGAAAGAACTTGCTGAAAAGTACAGAGCTGATGATCAGGAACTGATCAAAAATAATATACCGCTTAAAATTGAGGAACTTATTTCTGATGAGGGAGTTAGGCGTTGGTTTGAAACTTACAAAACCCCGGTTGAGAATTCCGATGGAGAAATAATAGGAACCACCGGATATGCACATGACATTACCGACCGGAAACTGAAGGAGGAAGCCCTTCATAATATGCAGAAGCTTGAGTCGCTTGGTGTACTCGCCGGCGGGATTGCGCACGATTTTAATAATCTTTTATCCGGTATTTTCAACAGCATTGATATCGCTCTTATGTTGTCTAAAGAAAAAGAAGTAACAGACGTTCTGCTTACCGCTAAAAAAGTCATACATCGGTCAAGAGGATTGACAAGTCAGCTTCTTACATTTGCAAAAGGCGGCACACCTGTTAAAAAGACCGAAAATCTTGCTTCAATAATTCAGGAAACTGCCAATTTTGCCCTGAGCGGATCCAATGTAATATGTGATTTTTCAATACCTGTTGATTTGTGGTTATGCGAAATTGATAAAGGACAAATCAGTCAGGTTATTGATAACATTGTAATCAATGCGCATCAGGCAATGCATGACGGTGGGACAATATCTATTTATGCGGAAAATCTGATAATTGATAAAAGCAAAAATACTGCAATAGTAAACCACGGTCGTTATGTCAAAATAGCGATTTCGGATCATGGTGAAGGAATCCCGCCGGATGTTTTACCGAAGATTTTTGATCCATTTTTTACCACAAAAGCAAGCGGTAACGGTCTAGGACTTGCTACATCTCATTCAATAGTTAAACGTCATGGCGGCGGTATTGAAGTTAAAACAAAAGCGGGTGAAGGAACTACTTTTATTATATATCTTCCGGCAACTGCCAATAATGCAGTGATTACACCGGAAAGTAAATGTGAGTCTGTCAATGAAAAAGGAACAATCATTATAATGGACGATGTCGATATTGTTCTTGATACTCTGAAAAAGCTTCTTGAGCTGATGGGCTATGCAGTTATTTCAACAACAGATGGTATGGAAGCTGTTAATGCTTTAAAAAATGAAATAAACAATAATAGAATTGTCAACGCAATGCTGCTTGATCTGACAGTTCCGGGCGGCTCAGGAGGGCTGGAAGCAATTTCTGAAATTCGCACTATTGATACAAAAATCCCCGTCTTTGTCGCAAGCGGCTATGCGGAAGATCCGATTATGTCGGATCCGGGTAAGTACGGATTTACCGGAAGCATCTGTAAGCCGTTTACATTAAAGGAGCTTTCTGAGATTCTATAGGTATAATTGAGATTGCTTTGCTAAATAAAATTCCGTCTTTATAACTTTTATTGTTAATTCATAGAATGTGAGCTAGGCGCCTGTCCTTACCGAAGCGATACGTGTGAAATATTTCTTCTCTGATAAGAAACATGATATGGTTGGTTGCGGCCCGATGACTGATCGCAGTTGTCCGGTAGATCGGGTGAATATTTTTTAGAGCACTGGAAATGACATTGTGAGAAATGCACGATTAACTAATGATTGTCATCACTCTGTCGCTTATTGTTGTCGTATTACACAGCCGCGAGGCGCACATCAGCGTGACCGCTGCTGACAGGGAATTTCATCATGTGGTTATCTTCCCATAACCGATGAGGAGTCCTGAATAATCTGACCCGATCATTCTTCCATGTTTAAAAATTACGTCCGCAGAAATCTCAGCGGTCGACAAGGCTTCCGAAATCATCTAATGTGCCTCAAAACAATGGTAACATTTTAAAATGTTATTCAGGAGGTCAATCGTGAGAATATTCGCACATCTTTCAGTTATTATCTTTTTATGCCTGAGCGCCTGCGGAGGCGGAAGCAGTGGAAACAATCCAGAAGATCCTGCCGCAAAAAGCGTATATGTGGCGGGAAACATAATGGGAATGGATTTGAATAGATCAATCGGAGGATACTGGAAAGACGGCGTCTGGAATGAACTGCCGAATCCCGCCGGAGACACCGGATATACAAGAGTAACGGGATTGGCTGTTGACGGAAGTGACGTGTACGTTGTTGGAGGGATTTTGGACGCCAAAGGAGGATGGGGTTCGGCGGGATACTGGAAAAACGGAAAATGGATGGAATTCCTCAATACCTACGGCGATTACGAGGTAAGCGCCGCCGCGGTAGTTTTCAATGACGGTAAGGTTTATGCTGCGGGAAGATGCACCAACGGCGAATATGATATTGCCGGTTATTGGGTATCCGACGGGTCATCATCCAATTGGATTGAGCTCGGGACAAACGATAATGCCACATCGAGTTATTCGACTGATATCGCGGTCTCGAACGGTAAGGCCTATGTAATCGGCCAATACACAACCGGAGGTTCTGATACAGTGGGATATTGGACATACGACTTATCAAAACCCCTAGCAAAGCCATCATGGGTTGAACTACCAAATTCCGTTGAACCAACTTCCTGGATAGAAGCCAAATCAATACTAATTTCGGACGGAAACGTGTATGTCGGCGGGAGATGCAGAAATGGATCGAACAGAGTCGCTGGATTCTGGATATCGGACGGATCAAGAATTACATGGCAGGGATTGACTGATACAAGTGCCGGCGAATATGACGAAAGGGTTGAGTCGATCACATTATTAGACGGAAAGATATGCGCCGCGGGAAGATCATTTAATTCCGCGGGAGGTTATTTCATCGCCGGTTACTGGAAATATGATGGATCGGCTTTAAAGTGGAACGGACTCGCCAATCCCCTGAATTCAACACAGTCTAACGAAGTATCGTCAATAGCCGTAAACGACGGAGATGTCTATCTGGCCGCATCTCCGTATAAAGAAGGAAAAGCATCTCAATACGCGGGTTACTATAAGAACCGGACATGGACACAGCTTGAAACAGATTATGACGCGACGGTGTATCCTTACTCAACGACTGTCCAGATCGTGGTCAAATGAGCACCGGTTGCCGAAAGTCATCAGGATAAATGTTTGATGAGAATGAACGCTCCGTGGGAATAAAAGAATCAATTCCGTTTCACCTAAAGACGGGAATTGAGAATCTCATGGAGCGTCATTCTTCAGTAAATAAATTTCCGCTGTTTATTTGTAATTCCATAATAATCCACACACCGACGTGATTCAGATGGCTGCATTGAAGTTCAATTCACTCTTTCCGCAGAACGGAATATCCTGGTACTATCACCGTACATTATGATAGTTGTCACCCGGGAATCGACTTTCTGTATTCAGACGGAGTGAGACCCGTTATACGCTTGAAGACATCGTTGAAAGTTGATTTTGAACTGAATCCCGCGCGGAAAGCGATTTCGATAACTTTTACGTCAGAATCGCTTCTCACGAACAGATCTTTCACATGCGTAATGCGGAATGTGTTTATAAAGTCATAAAAGTTCTGACCGGTATCCGAGTTGATAGCCGAAGAAAGATCACCTCTCGGGACTTCAGTCATCGCGGCGAGCGCGGGCAGTGTGAGTTCGGGATCAAGGTACGGTTTCTCGCGCTCCATCACCTTGTGTACCTTTGTCATTATTTCGCGGACGCGCTGTTCGGAAAGATTGTACTTTACGGAGTTATCTCCTTCATCATCATCGCCGAAGAATATCGACGGATTGATCAGTCCCTTATAACTGATCGAACACACGAGAACCGCGGCGAAAAGAATGAAGAATGTCTCGGATGCCCACGGCTTTTCGTTTCTCGAGTAGATAGCCGTCATATCATACGCGGTCGTACCGATCATGAGCAACAATGCCGCGATGAAAAACTTCATCACGAATCCCAGCCATTGTATTTCGACGGCCGTGATCCATGTTTTATCGCTGAGCTTTCTTATAAGCTTTCTCAACATTGATATCGAGACAATCAGATACATCGAAAATTGGCACAGGAAAAGATACCATACCAGACGCGTGGCCGCGGGATGAGTTACTACTTGATGAACAACCGAAAAATATCCTACGAAAAAATACTCCGCGAGATAATACGCCAGAACCGCCAGTGCGGGAACGAAATGAATCAGATCCTTAACTAAGACGACGAGTACGGGATGGGAATAGTGCCTGACATATAAGAAAAGCAACGGTCCCGCAATGAAGAATATCGGCATCACAAAATGCGAAACCGACATATCAATGATTTGAGTAATCACCATCGCTATTAAAATCAATACAATCGAGAGATTCACTAACAAAAGAGCCAGAATCCTATTGGCCATACGTTTCGAGCCGTTGATTCTGAAGAGCAGAAACGCCATGAAAAATCCGAGAAAAGCTCCCAAAGAGGCCGTTATGGATACGATAATCAATTTCATACTGCTGACAAATCCGTCCTAATGCATATTTAAAGATTATTCGGATATGCGCAATTTTTGTAAAACAGTTTTTATCAATTCCCCGATCTTCGATCAATTAGTAAATGGCGGCAATGATCACTGGCTGTTTACGAAATCTGATTCCTTCCGGATAACCCAGTGAATCGTAAGCTCTTCGAAGCAAACCGGATATATCTGTTGACTCCCGGCATCATTTCTCCGCACGAGTCCAGAAGTCATTGCGCGTTGCGTGCTATTTCGTTATTCGAGTGTCAATTACTCTCGTTCCGGAGAAAACGTCGTGAAACCCGAGAGGTCTCCCGTTCTCACCGAAAAACGAAAACCAGTCAAGGGGGATGAACAGGAAAACGCTTCTGATTGCGATCCGCGGAAGAGACGGCTTCAATCCATGTATTGTGACTACTTTTGTGCCGGTAATAAATTTCGTGATTGTTTTCCCCATAATAACTTCCTGCGGTACATAGTACAGAAGATATGTCATAATCGCAAAAAACCAGTCGTTAATCGTATCCAAATAATTTTCGACTCCGAGCAGAACCAGAAGAAACATAATAAAAATCGTGAATAAAAAAATACATGCAGAATCTATAACGACATTCGCGAACCTTTTTCCCGCTGATGATATAATAAGCGCTGCGCCGCTTAATATATTTGAATTATTTACGTCAGATTTCATAAGCCGATCCTTTTATTAAAAAAATAATAGCCTGTCATCCCCGAAGTCAATTGTTTTACAGGTTTTTGTGCTGATAAGATACATGATGAGGCGTGTATGATTTTGAACGTTGATGAAGTTATGTGTTGATATGGTGGAACTAATGGAGAATGATCGAAATAATAGTCCGGATTCATGATTCAGGTCGACTTTACTATAGTTATATGGTATTAAGGCAGTATTGTCTACCAATACTGGTGCCGTGATATTCTTGGAAAAATTACAAACCATTCATATTCTTTCGGGAGGTAAAGTCATGATCGAAAAAAACAAATGGGTGCTGCACGTGATACTCATAATAAAATCTTTGCGGTCACATCTGAAACTACAATGGGTTATTTCTGTAGCAATTTTGACGATCGTGTTTTTGCTTTTCCCTTTGTTCCGGCACAGCCACTCGGTTGAAATGCGTAAAACAGAATCTCCAAACATATCTGATATTAATCTGCCGTTACCCCGTCAAGCAGGGGGTATCCCTCTTATGCAAGCTCTGAAAGAACGGCAATCACGCCGCGCGTTTAATACAAAAAAGATACCGCCGCAATTACTGTCAGATCTATTGTGGGCGGCATTCGGGATAAACCGCAATGACTCCGGAATGAGAACAGCGCCTTCTGCAATGAATCGTCAGGAAGTTGATGTGTATGTGGTTATGGATAAAGGAGCATACCTATACGATGCGGCAGAAAATAAACTGAAAGTTGTTGCAAAAGGTGACTTACGTGAACTTACCGGTACTCAGAGTTTTGTAAACTCAGCGCCAATTAATCTTGTGTTTGCCGCATATGTATCATCAACTCAAGGGGAATTCGAAAATATTTATATAGGTGCTGATGTTGGATATATAAGCCAAAATGTATATCTGTTCTGTGCATCAGAAAAATTGGCCACGGTTGTTAGAGGATGGGTTAAACGCGAGGAGTTGTCAAAAGCTCTTCATCTTCCGAAAAATAGAAAAATTATTTTGGCGCAGACTGTAGGGTATCCTTTGTAATGTAAGCGGCATCACATATGATTGGACTCTTGAATGGCGGGCATGTCTCTGCGCCGTAATTGAATTGTTTTCAAGACATGTTGCAGGCTACCCGATGAGAGATGATAAAAATCGCTAAACGTCCTGTCTGCAAAATTGTGGGAAGCGATATTTACGGCTCGTTCTAGATGCCGCGCATCAGGTGGCCAAGCCAGAAAATAAAAAGCACGGCGAGAATGTGCAAAATCCACCATCCCGGTTTCATATACAACAGCTTATTCATGCGAGCCTCCTATTTCCACAATATGTATCCTAGCGAATATACAATGCTTAATCCGGCAAGATGCACGCACCAGTACCCCATATTCGGATATCGGAATAGACGTCCTTTATGTCGCTGTGCATCCAAATTTTTGACATTTGTCATTTCCAGTTCGAACAGAGCCTTCCCGATAAAAAACGCAGTCCATAAAATAACAATATCAGGAAGCAATGTCCGCTTAAAGATCATAGAGAATTCAAAAGGTGTCGGAAAGTATTTGATCGAAAAATGGATCATTGTGATAGTTCCGATTATTACCAGCATACCGTTGATAATGTACGCGAACGGAACAAGATGTCTGAAAAAGAAGAAAGCGGAAACCACTACGATTGAAATCAATCCCGCAAAGAATGGAATGCTGTTAACCGCTTTTGCGCCGAGAGGGTGAACAAGCAGATGAACCCAGAAGCCCGCTGCGGAAACACAAAACAACGCGATTACAAGCATTACCTTGATATACGTTTTCTGTTGCATGTAACCTCCTGTCAGGTGAAATATTTACCACTAGATGTACAGATTGTATCCGTATCATGGTATTTTATCAAATATAAATCATGAGCCGAATCTATAATGTATCGATACTATTCAGCGCCTTTTCCACGTGAAGTGTCGGGTTACTCAGTGAATTATACACAAATCGGATAATGCCTTTCTTATCAATGATAAACGTTACACGACTCGAATATCCGAATATGCTCGACACGCCGTATTTCGCACCGAGTTCTCCTTTCGGATCGGAGAGAAGCGGGAACAGAAGTTTATTTGCGCGGGTGAAGTCACGATGCGATGATTCTGTATCAAAACTGACCCCGATAATCACCACGCCCTTATCCGTAAATTTCGAATAGTTGTCTCTGAACGTGCATGCCTCCAAAGTGCATCCGGAAGTGAAATCTTTCGGATAAAAATACAACACCACCGATTTTTTCCCCGTAAAGTCGGATAGTGATATAACCTTTCCATGTTGATCAGTTGCTGAAAACGCGGGAGCCTTGCTTCCGGGTTTGAGTAACTCGGCTGGCCACAGCGAACCTGAGAGTGACCATACAAACACCGCGCAAAGGATCAATAATCTTTTCATGTGTATTACCTCACACTACATGTAATATATTCTGACTACAGGCTGAAGCCAACTCCCGCCCCTCACTTTAGTATTTCGAGTTGTATGCGGCACAAAATCATACACTTTTCGTTCACCGGCTATTTGTTATGCACTGTCCCCTGATGATGAGTTGTATCAATTAAAGAGGATCTCTACGGTCTAATTATTGCAATGTTCTATCGTTGGGATCCGTTTTGCTTATTTAAGATACTGATCAAATATAATATATGATTTTTGTTATGTGGTGAATGTTGTGCGTTATTCAGACTGGTCATTGCAATTCCCCTTAGTAACGAACAAAGCTGAAAATAATAAGCATAATAATGAAAAAAAGAAATTGGCATATTAAAAGTAGCGGAGCCAACGGGTTTCTCGTTTCAACTTTAAAAAATTTAATAAAGAAAACAATCACGAAACCGATTATCCACCAGGCTATATAGTTCTGAATAGGCACTGATTGAGCCATCCAGCTCCACATATCAATTTTTGGGGCAATCTGCTCGAGAATTAAATCGTAAATGATCATTATCGAAGGGGCAATAATTATTTGCAAGGCAGCTTTACGGGTTATTATTTCAGATATCGATGTTGCTGTATATGTGAGGAATAGCCAGTTTAATCCAATCAGAAGCGGAGTGTTGAAAAGTTTAATCCCTAATGCATCACCATAGCTATAATCGCCAAAAATAAGACCGGTATTGACCCCGATAACCTCTATACAAAAACCAAGTGTACAAATTATTAAAAACACAGCCGCTTCTCTTTTAATGTATTGGTTGTGATAAACGGCTAGTACATATATGCTTAATAGTAACGCAAACGGAGTAATGGTTATGAAGATGTTTCTTGACCAGGGTATTAAAAATCCCAGTATACCTATTGAGTAAAAAAGTATTATGAACAATTTAACTTTAATTTCAGGGAAGACGTTTTTTGGATACATGTTCATAAATAATAACACTCCATTACTTGCTCATAATGAATTTCTCTGTATTACTTGACAATGCACTCGGCAATAGTTTTAAAACAAACTGTATGTAACTGATTTTCCGAATTGTAACAGGTTCCACAGGTGTCAGCAAAAATAATTTATTTTCTAATTCTGATTCGGAACATCCATCATATCAGAAAGCATAGATATTTAAGCACCATTCTTTTCTCGGGTCAACCGTTTTACGTTTTGTATTCATTTAAGAGAGCTAATGTTTTGTCTATATACGTGTGCGAATTTAGTTGAGGATTGAATGATTCGATACGTGAGGAATGAAAAGGAGAGACGGAATGCTTAAAATAATTCAAGAAACTCTGACTGATAATGCTCGCGCACGTCTGATCCCGGTACAGAGGCTAGCGGATTTGAAAGCGGATATTGACAGCTTCAGAAACAGCGAAGAGCTCAACGGATTCCAGACATGGATAGCATCCGAACTCTACCGGATGCGGACTTTTCCGTTAAGTCTGTCATTCTGATCGCAATTCCGCATCCCGCGTATGCCAGGGTCGATTTTGACTTTCACGGCAGAACGCACCATTGTATATCGCTGGTACAATCTGATTTCACGGGTACTGATCACCGGTTGGCGGGTATAGTCAATGCACACGGGTATCATATCGTCGCGGCGGATAATATTCCTCTAAAACGTTTGGCGGTGAGATGCGGGCTTGCGCTCTATGGACGGAATAACATAACGTACATTGGCGGCCTCGGCAGTTATTATTCTTTTGTCGCGTATTTTTCCGATATTCCGCCTGATGAAGATGTGTGGGTTGATGTGAATACCTCAGCGTTATGCGGCAGTTGCGGTGCATGCGTGTCGGCATGTCCCACCGGCGCCATCCGCAGCAACCGGTTCCTGATTGACAACGAACGCTGTCTTTCGTATCTGAATGAACGCGCGGATGATTTCCCGCAGTGGCTATCTCCGTCGGTGCATCACTGCGCGTATGATTGTCTTCAATGTCAGCTCAGCTGTCCGATGAATCTTGAATTCGCGGAGAATATCGCGGGGCCGTTCCGGTTCAACGAGAGTGAAACCGCGCAGATTCTTTCCGGTAATCCCGTCGAATCGTTTGAACCGGATCTTGCGTCAAGGGTGAAGGCGTTGGGATTGCATGAGTGGCCCGGCGTTCCGAGGAATCTTAAAATGTTATTTGAAACAGACGAAGCGGCAGTGTGAGTTCTCTTGATGGATTCAGGGGAAAGGTTTACTGCAGAGGTCGCGGAGACGCGCAGAGATTATGGGATTGTTGCAGCGTCTGTAAAAAGAGAAAGTGAGTGTATCCTCAATCCTGCTTGTCGAGAATCTTTCTGATGATACCGGTAAGCACCGACATGCTGACAGGTTTTTTCACTATGGCATCAATGCCGCACTTGGCCGCATGTTCCTCCATCTGCCGGTTGACAAATCCCGACATGAGGATCACCGGTAATGAACGTTTCAGCTGTTTCAATTCAATAGCGATATCAATACCCGTGAACTCAGGCATCGAATGATCAGTAATGACG
>Ga0209373_10001064_pt1 | contig 35906 bp, 61 predicted proteins | sample Higcelweek5metaG_FD_187173 | JGI IMG/M metagenome (GOLD analysis project Ga0209373, IMG submission 187173) | Freshwater pond sediment microbial communities from the University of Edinburgh, under environmental carbon perturbations - High... | ecosystem: Environmental > Aquatic > Freshwater >... | reverse complement strand
GGTATCAAGGCAAGCGGAAAGCCTAAAAACCGCAAGGGGTATTTTTATGAGAACTAAGGTATCGGCAAGGCAGATTAAAGCAAACTATTATTGTATCGCGGTTGGCTATTGCCAGTTACAACACTTACTTTCATATGCAAACAGTCCATACTATACGGCCGGAATTTATGGATGGAATTTCGACGCCTATACTTTTGAGTATAAAGGTTGTAACGTCGCAATCTGTACCGGATATCGCGGAATGCCCGGCGTTCGCGTTCCTTATGACGTTGAATATGATTTTGAGAAACGCGCGGAAACTATCCTTATTGATAATGTACAGGGTAATAAAAAAGAACGTCTTGAATCCCTTATTCAAGAATTTATTGCCGTTGCGCTTCCTGAAATAAAGTAATTTTCCTAGCCTCTTGCATAAGGGGCTTATTTTTGAACTAATAAAGGGTATTTTATGGCATTTTATCATTTTACAGACTTAATTAAAGAACACCCATATTATAAAAGTGTATCGTTCAAGGTAAAGAGACTTGACGGGAAATTCTCGCATGGTTGTCTTTTCACTTTATGCGATAAAATTACTATCGAAGAAAGAAAGAGATTAGCAGAATTTGACAATGTTAAAATGTTTGCTAGTCAATCTATGTATGCGCCAGAACAAATTCATTCTGCCATTTTTATTGGCAAATCTGCTATAAATGGAAGGTTTTAACATGGTAACTATAAAGCCAGAAATAACAGAAGTAAACGGAAAACAATATAAGGTTAAAAACGGTACCTACTTCAGTATCAATACACCTGATAAGGTAATTGACTGGCTTGAAACGTCGCGGGAACGGAAACAAAGAATCCGCATTTTTTATGGTTCTGACGGCAAGGCATGGAACGAAGAAAACAGTGTTTTAGGGCATGTTGGAAGGTCAACGGGAACTATTAAAATCCCGTTACTGATACATAATATCCGTTCTATGGGAGGCGGCGCAATATCCGACCATAGGATAGTTAGAATTGATACTAAGGGAAGTAATGGCCGAATCGCAACAGTTTACAGTGACTCTTCAGTAAAGTTTGACCATTTTATCAGTACAGACATTGGTACTGTATATAATGAGTCAAAAGATGAGCTCTACGCAAGGTGCAAAAATGCCGATAGCGGAAAACGCCTTGCCGATTTTATGAACGGGAAAAGGTGGTCAAAATGACACTACAAACAAGAGAATTTGACGTTGACGGTATTAATGTTATCGTCGGGCATGATAGGGAAACGGGAAAGCGGTATTTCTGCCAAGAGGTCAAGGAAGACAACGTTTTTGACTTGCCATGGTATCTAACTAGCACTAAAGTTATGTTAGATAAAATCAAGGCTATTTTCTGGATTAAATAGTTCTTTTTGAACTATTATTTTGTAGTAAAGAGGTATTTTTATGACAGTCAAGATTATTTCAATCGAGCTTGAAGGAAAAGAGAAAATGCGGAAACGGTCAAGTAAACCGTTATCACTCAAAAAACCGGACGCGAAAAGGATACGAAAATGATACTAATAAAGGAATGGACAAATCGTTGGAATTATAAAGGTTGGTTCCTTTTCGGGTTTATACCCTTGTTAATTATCAGAAAATGACGTCAAGCCCTAGCCTAAAAAGCTAGGGTTTTTTATTGTAAAATGCTAAAATAAATGCGTTTTTTATTGTTTTTCTATTGACATTATCTAGCACCGTGCTATACTTATATATGTAAGGTACTGAAAGAAACGGAGGGTTTTAAGATGACAAGCGAACAGATTATCAGAGTAAACGACAAAGTAAACCTTGACAGGGCTTGCCGTAATTTTGCAAAGTCTCTGGACGCCGTATCCGCTCGCCATGAGTCTACCGTTATAAGTAACAAGGGTAAAACCCTACTTTCGATCAATAGAACTAAGCAAGCCACTGTTAAAATGACGGTAGGAAAATAAGACTTTTAGGGGGATTTTATGGACAAGAAAACAGTTTTTTTGGTTGTATCATCGGGACAATATGAGACATGCGCAACAAAGGTTAAAGTACGTCATACTACTGACAGGGGATTAATGAGGCGTGCACGCCAGCTTAGCCGTGCACACGCTGTATATGGCGACAACTGGGCCGGTTGGATCAATGCTAATGTTGCCATTGCATCGCCCGAGGACAAATGGGGCGACAACAGCATAATCGGCGGCTGCTGGTGCAAGCCCGCTAACGGCTGGCTCAATTTAGGTGGATTTTATGAGTAAAGCTTTTAGCATTAGCAATTTCGAGGCGGCATTCTATTACTTACTATACCAAAATAGTTGGATGGACATAGCTAACTTTACCCGGAAGATGCTATACAACGGCATTGTGGTACTAGTAAAGTTAGAGAATAGCAGAATTTCCGAGGTGTTAGACCTTTCCCATGATCGAAAAGTACTTTATACTTCCAAAAAACAAGAGGTAACGGCATGAAATCAGAGAAAATCATAGTCAAGCGTGAAGCCGAGGGGAACTATATTATATTCTTCCCGTATACTGACCAAGAAAACAAAGAATTTAATGCATATGAGATACTTTGTTATACACACAAAGACGGGCATAATAACGCTATGCTTGACTATATGCGTAAATGTAAGCCCGTCGGATATACTGACGTTGACGTAGTAAAGTTTGTTACAGATTACGTCAAGTATGTTCGTACATTGCCCGATATGGCAGACTACACCATAAAAATGGTTAAAAGGATACGAAGATGACAGTATATTGTGATATAAATACCTGTACCCATAACATAGAACGATATATAAAAATACTTTGTTTTAAGGTACATTTTTAATGGTTTAACCCGTCATAATGCTTGACGGGCTTTTTATTATCGTGTATAGTGAATATAAGAGGTTTTCAATGAAAGTATTTATAGTAACTGGCAAAATGAACGGTGGAGAATTCAAGGTATCCGAGGTGTTAGCAACCAGCAGAGTCAACGCAAAGACAATAGCATTACTTTCGGGTTATGCTAGAGTGGCTCAGGTAATAGCGAAGTAAGGGAGAATATACATGACATTTAATGTATTAGAAGACGGGACAATCCTATCAGCTCAGGGTATAAAAGTAGGGATAATTACTATTGACTCCAGTAAATATAAGGATGATATCATAGCATCCATTGAAACAAAATACCCTGTATCATTAATAGATGATATATGTGTTGATTATCTGCCTGATACGGATAGTACCTGTTATGAGACAATAGAAACGTCCCTAAAGGATATTAGCCTAGAGACAATCAAGGCCAATTACATGGAAATTATATCTGTAATAAACTACTATAAGTAAAGGGAAATAGCCATGAATAAATACTATAAACGGCTTGCATACGCCTATCCTTCAAGCACTATAGGCGGGAAAGATGGACTATGGTATATCACTCTAAGACAAGAGGATACCATAAGTAAAGAGTACATAGCTATGGTGTTCAGTAGTATAGACAAGGATCGGGCATTAGAGTACTACAATACTATGGATAATGCCCCTAGCAAGTATAGCCTAGTATAACACCATAGTAATACCTGTATATATGCCCTAGTATTAACGTGCTGGGGCTTTATTATACCTATGTAATAAGATAATAAGTGTGTCATATTGACCCAGTTGTGTGTGTCATACTGACCCTATGATTAGGAAGTGTGCCATATCGTGATAGTACGATATAACGTAGTTATGGTAACTAGATGATATAATGTAGGGTATTATGTATGCACATATCTGCATATGTTAGGGAATAGTGCCGTGCTCAGCCCTACAAAGTAAGCGTGCCGCTTATATATGCTACCATTCTAAGCACTATGCTTATTACTGCTATACTATCCCTGTACAGTACATAGATATATACGATCATGCCCATAGTGTAGGATAATAGGTATTTACTGCACATAATGTTCCTTCTGTCTTCTGCTAATAGATACATACTAGGGATAGTGCTATATAGGATATAGTATACAGTACATAGACAAGGGACAATGCATACACTAAGGCGCATAGAGCGCGGACAAGGTAGGGAATTGGTAGACCCCCCGTACCCCCCTCATACTCTATAGTACTGCCACGTTATTCCGCACCATATTTTTACCCTCTTATAGGCCAACCGCTCACCCTATAGCCCTTTCTTCCTGTAGTATTTCTCCTACCCACCCATATACCTCAAAATTTTAGAAAAATAAAATAAGAGCCTATATAGGGGAATTTGAGCTTGATTTTATTTCCCTTATAGTATATAATGTGCTACAGAGGTTAAAAGGAGGTATGAATATGAGCATAATACTTATTATTGTAGGGGTAATTGGGCTTTTTGCTTTGGGGGCTGCGGGTATAGTTGAACCGGCTTGCTATCTCACCCATCTAGACATGGTACAAAGCCACGCCGAAAAATGGGCTTGGGGCTCATTTAAGGATTTTAAGCGAATGTATGCTAAACGGACTTGGGAGAAACATAATAAGCACTCAACTAGCTGGTTTCAGTCATATAGTAGTCCTGACTATGGTGACTGGTATATCCATGCAGATATCATCATTTTTGATGGTATAGGTATGAAACTATACCCTTGGTCGTACATCGCTTTCCAGATCTGGAGCCACAAAAATAAGGATCCAAAGGCTTCTATTCCTAGTAATCATATTTCACATGAATGGAAATAAGGAGGTACTTTGTTCATACTGCCATCGTCAGGAACATGGAATATAGGAAAACAGCAAAATTCCTGACTTTTTTCGTTTTTAGGGCTTGCATAAAGTTTCTACCTATGCTATAATACCTATAGATCAATAGGAGGTTCTAAATGACAGACGATATGATACAAGCATCGATTGATTACCAGAAAGCAATTAAGGAAGCCGAAAGGTTAGCAAAAATCGAGGTACTGGAATTACTGTTGAATGATGTTCGGCATTCTATTGAAAGTGATCCACAAAACGATTACTGTGAAGGATACGCTGATGGAAAATGGCAAACGATTTCAGATATAGAGGCCATTATTAATAGTCTCAAGGCAGGTAATTAAATGAAAGCACTATTTAACCTCAAATATCTGCCTCAATATCAGTACATCATGGAAGATCAGCTACAGGTAGAGTACCAATCGTATCTCTCTATCTGTCAGGAACGTAGGCACTTTATCCGTCAGAGCCCAGCTTATGAGCAAATTTCTACCTGTATGTGGCTAAACTTTGATATGTGGCTTGATTACATGGAATACATCGTCTACTAAAACAGTAGAAAAGGGGCTTTTCGACTAATATGGTAGAAATAATCATTTGTATTGTAGCGGTTTTATTGGCTATTGTGGGACTCATAGTAGTCGTAGCTAGTGGCAAGGTTAAAAGGAGTGGTTTATGAGATACATTGTTATTGTGCTCAGTGTTCTTTTGTCGGGGTGTGCCTTTTTCGCGGATCCTATGACGCTTATTAGGACTCCATCTATGTCTTTTACTTCTATGGAAGACCTTCAGGAATATGTAACTACAGAACTTTACTACAAAGCAGAGTTCACCGACCATTGGCAAGCTCCACAAGAGACTATAGAAAAGGGCACAGGGGATTGTGAGGATTTCTGTATCCTTGTTGGGTATTTTGCTAGGAAACTTGGCTACGAGGTCTATCTGGTTGCTATAGAAACCCCTCGGGGAAATCATATGATAGTTACCCTTAATGGTGTTCCTTATGAGGGAGAAACCATGACTGTATATCCCTATTACGGTAGGTATGAACAGATAGCTAGACTAACTTTGGACGAAGCTCTTCGTTCCTGTTATATAAAGTATAATTCAAGAGCAGCAAATGAATAATATGTACACGATATTTGACACTATTACCAAGACAGCAGGTGTGATTATTGTATTGGCTGGTATTGTAATTATTGGCCTTAATAAAGACAAATTCTTTTAGGAGTAAATGTGAGAAAAGTACTATTGTGTATATTGGCTTTATGTTCTGTTGCATACGCACAGAAGCCAAAAGATTGGAAAGAACCTAAGTATATTAAGTCAATCATATCCTATTACGAGGCTCATGCAGAGCTTCCTAGGGGGTTGGCCCATTGTGTGGCCTATTCTGAGTCTAGGTTCAATCCAAAGGCGCGTTCTAGGGTGGTTGGTGGATATAGATCAGATGGGCTCTTTCAGGAGTACAGGAAGTATCTTTATGATAGTCCTAGGGGTTTAGGGCTCGTATCAAGGTTCTCCAATATCCCTCAGAATGATTACCAGTGGGATAACCCTAGCCACTCTGCCGAAGTGGGCTGCAATTATCTTGCATGGCTGATTGAATATTGGCATGGATCCGTCTATCTAGGTGTGCTGAGTTACACATTTGGGTTTGAGAATGTAAGGCAGCTAAAAAGTCTTGATGACATCCCGAAAGAATGTAAAGATTATGCTGAACAAGTGCTTTTTCTTCTTGACAATTACAAGGAAACGTGGTAAAATACTACATATCGAATGGAGGTTCAAATGAGTAATGACATGATTGCATACACGAAGGCATATCAGGAACTTGAGGAATCTATTCTTATTGCACTTGATGATGCTTACAGCGATGGAGTAGATATGGATGAAGCATTTGTAGAAATCATGGACTATATAAATGCTTCCGGCTGCGGGGATCAAACCAAAATGTTGGAGGCTATCTATGCAGATTGGAAAAAAGATCGTGACATTGGTTGCGGAGTTCTTCAGGGCAGTTTTTGATGTGTGGTTTAATGCTCCAAGTGGGCAAGGGAGGTAATACATGAATCTACTTACTTATAAGATTATCGGGTGGGGTATTGGTGCGTTGATTGTGGCTGTGTTGTTGCTGGTTCAGATGTACAAGGATAAATATGATAAGTAGAACCCTTGTTATCATGGGCAATGCTCCCACTACGTATGACTTTGATATAGCTACAGAGCTTTGGGTACTGGGGACAATTAAATCTCCCGTTATCAATATAGCAGACCGTGTATTTGAGTTTCATAACCTACCTGTACCGGATGAGTCTAAGCGATGGGACTTTAGTAAGATCTCTGTAGATACCATGAGATCACGAGGATTTCCGTTGCATAATTCTGTTTGCTATATGGTTGCACAGGCTTTATTGGAGGAACGACACAAAGAAATTCTTGTTCTTGGTGCCCCATGTAAGACCAAAGAAGAGTACCTTAGAGAGCGGCCTTCATTGGCTTGGCTGATTGGGTACGCAAAGGGTAGAGGAATCACCATCTTCTGGGAAGGTGGTTTGGAATTGACTAGAACGTATATGAATGGAGGTAAAGAATGAGAGCAGTTGAACTTAATGTTACAGTGAATACTGGGATCACGTATCCTTGCTTGATGCAAGTGAATGCCGGTGAGATGGGTCAAGAATCTATCTACTTCTTCTGGGAAGAGGCTTGTGGTACATGCCTACTTGGGGTAGACGGAGATAAGACTGGCGAACAAGGTACTAATTATAATATGAAGCACTTTCACTTCTACAATGGGGCCATTCAGCTCTCTAACAACTAGGAGGAACTAAATGACAGTAAAGGTAATTCAGGATACGCAGGACTTCATCACGCACCAGTTCATTGCTGAAGGCACTTACATTACCCGTGTGAGTGACTATGGTAAAGATATGTACAGCGGAGTCATGGGAGAATTCGGAGTACTTGTTCCTATGGATGACTGTGCAATCCTTTTGGAGGATCTGCATGAATGAGGATCTGTTTCATGTGATGGCTCTGGCGCAGCATCATCATGGAATGGCCTACAATCATGCACTTGCTCTGCAGGCCACTTGTAAGAATGGTACTAAGATAAAAGAAGCATGGGATGTGGTTAAGGATAAGGAATACAGGTATCAGAAAGCTATGAATGACTATCTGAATTACAAACGAGATATGGATAAGGAGTTTGCATGATAGCAGAACGAGATATGGTAGTTGGACAAATTGTTGTAGATGGATGGTATTTCACTGGAGAGTCTGGGGAAATCATCTCTATTAAGGGTAGGATGCTCAGGGCTAGGTTCGGGAGTACTGAGAAGGTCTACGATGTGGATGAGGCTAAGAAACTACTGAGTGTGAAACGAGGGTAGATGATGGAAGGTAAAGTAGAGCTGCCGATTGAACGGTATGAGGAGCTGACTAAGATTGAGCGTGATGGGTTTGCTAGGGTGAAAGAGCTTGAAGCGAACATGGATAAGATTTATGTGCACTATGGCGACTGGCTTGGTGTAAACGCAGAGTATCTTACGAAGGATTATGCTATGAACGCGTTACACGAGAAACTGTCCTACATCACTAGAGAATATGAACGTTATACAAATGGTGAAGATGCTGTAAAACTTGGTTTGAAAACAGAGATTCAGAAGTATAAAGAGGCTTCCTTCGGGAAGCGGTTTAAGTATCTGTGGACTGGAGAGATGTAGACGAGCCCACTTGACAAAGCTACTAGGCTACCAGTATTATTGCTGGTAGCTTTTTATTTAGGAGTAACTTATGAAATTCAGAAAAGGGATGAAAGTGTTATGGAGAAATTCTATTGATGATAGATGGGAGCTTGGTGTATTTAGTCATTACCAGAAAGGAGAAGGAATGGCCTATTGCTTAGAAGGCGATATAGAAATAGGTTGGTGTGTATCATTAAAGGGTAACATGAAATTTCTTGGGACTATGGAGAAGATAGATGGCTGAGATAAACATAAGTGGATACACTGTTTTAGTTGACGATGAGGATGTAGAGAAAATACAGCAGTATAACTGGTGGGTAGACAACTCCTTATTGAGGAGACATAACCGATATTATTTTAGAACTAAGATAAAACATGGGCTTCGTAAATATGAAACAATAAAACTTCATAGATTTATCATGGGATGTAGTTATATAGATGGAACTGTGATAGATCATATAAATAATAACACACTTGACAATAGAAAGTGTAACATGCGATTTTGTACGCAGAAAGAGAATGCACGTAATAAACGAAGAGAAACCAGAAACACCTCTGGTTATAAGGGTGCTAAACTGGATAAGTGCACTGGACGATATAAAGCAACAATAAAGTACGAACAGAAAAACTATGCTCTTGGGAGTTTCATAGATTTAACAGATGCTGCTACGGCCTACGATGATGTAGCTAGGTTTTTGTTTGGTGAATTTGCTTTAGTTAATTTCCCTGATAGGGTATATGATGAAGCTCGTGCTAAGACAATATATATGGAAGCTACTGCCCCAGTTATGAGAACAAATTCCTCAGGATATGAGGGGGTTACTTGGGACAGTGCTTCAGGGAAATGGAAAGCTAGATACATATTAAAGGGTAGAACCAAGTGGTTGGGGACATTTATCAATCCAGAAGATGGTCATAAAGTTCGATGTGCATACATTGAAAAACTAAAACAGGAAGGTGTTATATAATGCACAGCCCCTACAGTTGGGAAGACATAGAAAAGATAAAACAATACCCTCACCTGATAGGTCATTTGTGTGGCAAGACCCTATTGACCCCCTTGCACAGTGATTGGATGCATTGGTGTCTAGACCATAAAGAGAAACATGGTTTGCTTGGGCATCGTGGTAGCTATAAAAGTACCAGTATAACAGAACTTGGCGTGATTTATTGTTGGATGCAAGATCCAGAACAGACTATCGCCATAGTCAGAAAGTCATACAGCCTAAGCGCCGAAATGGTGCGTGAAATTATGAATATAGCAGAATCCCCACCTATATATTACTTACTGATGCATTGTTGGTATGCAGATGCAAATAACAATATTCCTGATAGTGCCTTAAAAGAGCCACTATTCGATATGAGGAAAGAAGGAAAGTTAAATTTATCTATTCGTACTAAACATACCAAAGAAGCGTCTCTGACAGGACTAGGACTAAATGGTAATTTTACGGGATTTCATACTGACAGATTATTAATTGATGATGGAACGTCATACCTCGATCGTGTGTTCGACCGCGAACGAGCATTCTCTATAATGATGATAAATGAACTACTGTCAAATATATTGAACAGAGGGTGCCCCGCATCAATAATCGGTTCTAGTTGGCATAGAGAGGATGCTCTTGCAGTATTGGAAAATGCAGGTATCCCATTTAGGCGTTACCCATACACCTCAACAGGTCTTTTAACAGACGCGCAAGTAGAAGAGGCACGGCGTACCCAGACTGGTGCATTATTTGATTGTAACTATCTTCTTACATTTACATCCACTGCGGATATGATTTTTCATGATCCACACATGGGTTCATGGGACGCCCCTCATGTTAAACACATAAAGGCATTAGTAGATGCATCATATGGCGGCGAAGATTATACCGCACTCTGTATAGCAGGTGATCTTCCTAATGGTAAAATAAATATGGTTGGTTATCTATATAAAGGCCATATTAAGGATCTCCTATCAGATATTTTTACTAAGTTAGCTCAATATAACTGTAGAGAAGTGTATATGGAGGATAATGCTGACCATGGGTATACGTTGGATTCGCTTCTTGCTGATCCTAGAGCTAAAAGCTACGGAATATGGGGGCATAGTTACCGGGAGTCTATGCAGAAACAGAAAAAAATAGAAACTTATTTATATGATAGATGGAATCATATAGAATGGGCTAAGGAGACAGAACCGGAGTTTTTGAATCAGATACTTGACTGGACTTCTACCACAAAACTCCATGATGATGCTGCTGATGCATGTGCATCAATGTTACGTGAAGGTAAATTCACTAATTTAGGGTCTTGGAAGGCTCTGTACCAGTAATAGCTGGATGAGCCCTATTGACAAAAAGATACACCCCTATATAGTAAAGTATACACTTTATCATATAGGGGTGCCTTTGTGTCTACAACTCCCACAACCATAAAAAGACCAGTTGGTCGTCCTCGTAAGAATCCTCTCCCAGAAACTAGGCTAGATAGTGCTCCAGTTGTCCGTCAAGATGACTGGAAGAACAGTCTGGTCGGTTTGGCACAGACTCAGGATAAGTCACAATATACCAGTTACAATGGCGCCACTATTATTGATGATGGCACACTCCTTGAAATGTATCTGGGTGACGGTCTGGCTTCTCGTATCATCGACATTGTTGCAGATGATATGACCCGTGAATGGATCTGGATCGAGGGCGAAAAGCAACGCAAGACTATCAACAGTGTGCTAGAGGCACTTAATGCTGAAGAAGCCTTTAATACTGCTATTAAGTGGCAGCGACTATATGGAGGTTCTCTCATTATCATGGGTGCTTTAGATGGCAGAAGCATAGAGCTTCCTCTTTACGAAAAGGGTATTAGAAACATAGAATATCTTAAAGTAGTAGATCGCACTTGTGTAGACATTGCAAACAGTGTCTTTGACCTTGATCCCACTTCTCCTACGTATGGTAAAATCCTTAAATATAATGTAAGATATTACATCCAGAATCAAATGGTAGATGTCTATATTCATTATACCAGAGTTCTCGAATTTCGTAACGATCCTGTGCCTGTTGGTAAATATAATGGTCTCAATCAGGACATTCGTTATTGGGGCATTAGCTCCCTTCAGAAGATAAACGAGGCAATTCGAGATCTTGGTGGCATTACCCAATCCATCGTTAATATTCTCTATGACTTCACTTTTGGTGTATATAAGTTTGAGGGATTGGCACAGCTTCTTGCCAGCGACTCTACTGGTGAAGCTCAATCAGGTCTTGTAAAACGCCTTAATGCTATAAACGCCTCTAAATCTATTATCAATGCAGCAGTACTTGATAAAGATGAAGACTATCAGAAACAATACACTACTCTTGCTGGTCTTCCTGAAATGGTTGACCGTTTCATGCTTCAACTTTCCGGTTCTACTGGTATTCCCGTCACGCGTCTCTATGGACGTTCTCCTGCTGGACTTAATGCTACTGGTGAAAGTGACACTAGACAGTTCTTCGATCTTATAGAAGCCCAGCAGCGCAACAGGCTGATGCCTCCTATGCGCAAACTTATCAATCTTATCTGTTCTTGGAAAGGCATTGACCCTGATTCTGTAGAGATCACCTTTAATAGCCTCTACCAGCTCACAGAAGAAGAGAAAGCTAAGAACGCTAAGACTGAAGCCGAGACAGAGGAAATTAGAATCCGTACTGCACAGGCTCTTGTTGAAGCTGGGTGTGATCCTACCGAAGTAGCTAAGAAATATGGCTATGATGATATGTTTGACATTGCTCTCTATGAGGAGATGCAAGAAACCCCAGAGCAAACAGCACCTCCTGACCCAGAGAATCCTGTAGAGCCTGAAGAGGGTTCTGATGACGCCAGCACAGAATAGCTTTCAGACACAACTTAAATTTGCTCGATCTGCAATGACCAAGACTCAAAGGAAGCGAACTAGAAATCGCCCTTTGAAGCCTATTACTTATCCTATCGGTATAGAGAGACAATACTACAAACAGATAAAGAACATAACGTCTACATTTGTTGGATTGTGTGTGCCTTTTGTAGACAGCTACATTGATGCCTATTTTATCCGTAAAGATTCTGTAGAGGATGATCTTGATATCCTCATGGAAGAAATGATGCGAGAAATTGAGCTTGTTTATGGCGTCAATGCTATCTCATCTGGTCAACTGGGTAGAATGCTTGCTGATATAGCTGAGAAGATACTTGGAGCTAATTCAGCATACTTCCAGAAGCAGATCACTGTACTATCTGGGGGAATTCCTATAGCTATCGAGAAACCATGGTGGCCTGAAGCTAGGGCTCTATGGGAGAAGCAAAACTACAAGCTCATTAAGAACCTTGGTGAAGAATATATTACTAAGATTAACAATACTGTCATAGACGGATTGCAGAACGGTTGGGGAAAGGAACAGATTATAGAAGCTGTCAGCAAGATAGATGCTTCTTTGACTGGGCATAGATCTTATGTTATTGCCAGAGACCAAGTGGGCAAGCTCAATAGCATTATTACCAGAGAACAGTCTATGTACATCGGCATGGAGACTTATTTCTGGCACACGGCAAGGGATGAGAAAGTCCGAGGTAACCCTAATGGTAAGTATAGGAAGGCCATTCCTAGTCATTATATTATGGAAGGATTACTTTGCACTTGGAGGAATTCAGAAGTCTACTCTGATGATCTTGGGGTCACTTGGAAGAAAAAGACAGGAAAGATGGAGTTTCTTCAAGCTGGTATGGCTATTATGGATAGATGTACAGCCTCACCAAGTTGGAATTCTTACGCTGCAGGTGTTGATAGAACTTTAGGAGATAAAATATGATATTACCGGAAGAACTCCTAGTGAAGCTAGAAAGGGCTATGAATGAAATCAGCTATGGAGAAGCCAAAATAAGTTGGGCCGAGAAAGGTTCATTTATTGAGATGCAAATAGTTGAAAAATTAAGAGTAGAGAAGCCCGAAGAGTATCCTAGGGGATGAGCCCCCTTGACAAAAGTATACACCACTGTATTATAAAGTATACACTTCCAAATAGGAGTCCTCTATGGCATGTGGAACTAAACCTAAACAAGAAAAGAAATCCAATAAGGGAACTAAAAAATAATGTCAGTTAATAGGTTCGACACTTTTGACATCAAAGACCTCACAACCAAAGCAGTGGTCAAAGAAGATGGCTCAATATCCGCTCGTTCTATTATAACATCTATTGGTGTGTTTCCATATAAGATGAAAGATGGGCATATGGAATATGAACTTCGAGAACCTTCTGTTGTATTTGATGAAGGTTTTGTAGAGTCTACTAAACACATTCCTATATTTGTTAGACACCAAACCAATTCAGACGGTACTCTAATTACTGACAGAGTGAAACTTGATGAACTTGCTGTTGGGTATACAGGGGACAATCCTATTGGTGATAATATCTTTCTTGCAACTGATGTAAGTGTGACAAAACAAGATGGCATTAATGCTGTAAACAGTGGAATGCGTTCATTTAGTGTAGGGTACTCCTGTGATCTCGTTAAGGAAGCTGGTGTGTGGTGCGGGATGCAGTATACCAGAAAGCAAGTCAATTTGAAGGCAAATCATCTTGCTCTCGTCCCGATTGCACGAGCCGGAGATGCCGCTGTTCTCCGTATGGATTCTGAAGATGCAATACTTTGTGATGATGCCACCGTTGCTGTGGCTAAAGATATAAAACCTAACAAGGGGGAAAAGATGGCTGAAAATATGAAAGTCGTAAAGATTGATTCTATTGATTATCAGGCTGAAGAGCGTGTAATCCTTGCACTCAATACGGCTCAGACCAAACTCGATTCCACTGAGAAGGATCTTAAAGCCACGGTTGATGCTAAATCTGCTGTTGAGGCTGAAAGGGATTCTTTCAAGGAACGGCTCGATGCTGCTGAAATTCTGGTAGCAGACATGAAAAAGGCAAAGCTCGATGAGGGCGCTATCAATGCTCGTGTAGCAGAGAAGATCGCTCTTATGGATGCTGCCAAGAAAGCTGAAGTTGAAGTCAAAATGGACATGGCTGACATTGACATCAAGAAAGCTGTTATTCTGGCTAATTCTAAAGACGTTAAGCTGGATGGCAGGGACGAAGCTTATATCAACGCACGTTTCGATTGTGCTGTTGAGGAAATGAATGCTAAGGAACTTTCTAGTGCAGATGCTGCCGCTCGTGTAGCTGGTGGTGCTTCTGCTGTAAAGATTGATGGTGCCGATAACACTGCTGAAGCTGCTCGTCAGCGAATGCTCAAGCGTTATGCTGGTGAGAAATAAGGAGGGCAGATAAATGGCTGCTTACGGAACTCCCGATGTTGCTATTGCGGGTCTCCTCTATGGGATGAAAGCTGATGTAGATTCGGCTATCGCTCAGGAAGACATCGCTTTTGGTTCGCCTATTTTTGGCCCTGTTGGTGTTGAAAATAAAGCGTATGGCCCTCATAAGGATAAGGCTACTGTAACGTATGTTAGTGACACTGAAGCCACTTCCGTACTCACCACTGTGATCAATGGCATTTCGGTTGCTAATACCCACGCCACGGATCATGCTACGACCATGACTGCACATATTGCGGCTATCAATGCTAAGGCAGAACTTGTTGCCCTTGGTATTACTGCTGTTGCCAGTACTGCTCGTATCTTCTTTGTTAATGCCCCTGCTGGACTTGACCTCGTTGTTACGAGTGCTATTACTGTTGCTGGTGCCGCTACTGGTGCCATTACCTATGGTACTAACCTGAAATTCCTTGGTGTTGCTCCTTTCATTCAGATTGGTGGCAAGAACTTTGGTGCAGGTACTTCCAAGTGGGAAGCTCTTCAGGCTGTGAACATTGTCAAGGAAGGCATGCTCTGGGTTCTTGTTGAATCCTCTGTTGTTGACAAAGATCCTGCTTATGTCTCTGGTGTCGGTGGTGCTGGAACTCTTGGTAAGTTCACCGATGTTTCTACTAATAACTATGATATTGGTGCGTTCTTTCGTTCCAATGCATCTGGTGGCCTTGCACTTCTTGAAGTGCGTGGCATGAAATAAGGAGGAGGAACAAGATGCCTCAGTATGTAAATCTTGATAGTGGAGAGTCAATCTTCTTCACCCGTCAGCTTGAGACGATTCGTGCACGAAATTACGATGTAATCTTCGATAAGCCAAAACTTTTTAATCTTCTTCCCAAATCCATGGAAGGTGATCCTTTGGCAGTTGATATTACTCACCGCTCCTATACCAAAGTTGGTATGGCGAAGATGGGCGGCACGGAATATGCAACTGACTTCCCTCGCGTCGATGTGTATGGAACCGAGACAACCGTTAAGGTAAAACCTGTTCATTCTGGTTATGGTTATAATAAGGATGAGATTGCTCGCGCAGCTAAGATTGGTCTTCCTCTTGAATCCATGAGAGCTACTGTGGCTCGGGAACAGATCGAGATGAAGCTGGACGAGATTGCTCGTTCCGGGGAAGCAACGACTGGTCTAAAAGGGCTTTATAACGCGGCTGGTATTTCTGAATACACTGTTCCTGATGGAACTGGCGGAAAGACCGACTTTGCTCATAAGACTTCTGATGAGATCCTTGCTGACCTCTATGGTATTGTGAACTATGGTCTTACCTCTACTAATGGTATTGAGATCCCTGATACGTTGGCTCTTCCGATGAATGAGTATCTGCTCATCTCTCAGAAGAAGATTGCAACGGATTCCGAGGGTGCTACCGTTCTGAATTACTTCCTCAAGAATACTCCCTACATCAAGAATGTCATCTGGCTTCAGGGCCTTGACACTGCTGCCGGTGCTGGTGGGGATTCGACTGGTATGATGATTGCTTGGAAGAACTCTGCTGATAAGCTGGTGTTCGACCTTCCAATGCCCTTCACTCAGGAAGATCTGCTTCAGGACGGCTTGAACTATACCGTTCCTTGTCGTGCAAAGACTGCTGGTGTGACCGTTTTCTATCCGAAATCGATCATCAAAGCTCTTTACATCTAGTGTAAGCATCCCTGCATGGAGAGATCTGTGCAGGGATTTCTTGTAATCAAATCATAAAGGAGATACCTATGATTGTTAATTCTACTGCTGATGGGTTCATTGGAATTCCTATGACTGGAACTGGTAGAGCTATTGATATTGCTCCCGGATACAATGAAGTCCCTAATGAACAATGGGCTGCCGCCCGTAAGAATGCACAGCGTCGTATTGATGCAGGCAAGTTGACTGAGGAATGGACTAAGGTTCCTGCTGCTGATGTTGTCAAGCAGGATAAAGATGCTGAGGATATTGAGTTTATTGGATTTCCCAAAGAACTCATCCGCCCTTCTGATGATGCAAAAGAGACTACGAAGCGACTTGTCCCTGCGTCCCTTGCTGACATTGATCGTAAGGGACAGAAAGTCATTAATATAGTCAAGGGGACGTTTCATATTCCTACCCTCAAGAAGTGGTATGACGAGGAACTTCGCCAAGACGTTCGAGTGGAACTTCAGAAGCAGATTTCTGGAGTCGAATCTGGAGAGATCAAGGGATAACCTAGAATGACACCATTGCAAATTCTGACTGTGATATACAACAAACTGTCTCTCGATGCCAATGTACAAAGCTACATTGATCTTGCAACTATGCAGACCAGTCAGAAATTCTATGGTGTCAACTACAGCCTTGCCATTGCTCTTATGGCTGCACACACTTATTATCTTACTGCCGAACGTGGGGGTAAGGCGGGTGTAGTGTCTTATCAAGGTGCTGGTAGGCTTTATGAGTCTACTGGCGGCCTTGGAGTTATCCGCAACGATCTTGAACTTTCAAACTTTGGTATGCAGCTCAAACGCCTTAGGCAATCCTCTGGTGTTGGGGCTCTCACTACTGCTGAGAATATTTACACAGCTCTCTTGAGTTAAGGGGAGACTATGCAAGAATTATTCAGTAGACTTTTACAAAATGTAGACATATATAAACCAGCTGTTCCGTCTGGATGGACTGATACCAGTGCATCGTGGGAGCTTGTTGCAACTATTCCCATGTACACAGAGTCCGTGACAGGAACGGATTCCATTATGAATCAACAGAGCTTTCAAAGCATCACTGAATTTGGGATGTCTCCCATAGATTATGACGGTGTCGTTAAAGAGGGATATGGAATTATCGACGCAGATGGTGTACAGAGATTAAATAAAGGTACTCCAGAGACTTGGAACTTTATTCTGCCTTATTGTGGATATAGTTTGAAGCGTGAGCAGTTCCTAATTGAAATCACACCGAGTACCTAATGGCTAAACATGCTAAATATAAGCTAGATGGCTGGATAGCTGAAGATGCCACCAAGATGACCGATGCTCTTGATAGAGTATTGCAAGATACAGGTGCATATGCTGTACAAGAGATGAAAGCCATCACATCTAAACATGATGCCTCTGGCAGGCTTTCTGATTCACTCATGTATGCTACAGATAAAGGCATTACTTCTGCCATTCAAGGTAGTCATAGTGAAGATGCTTTAGAGACCCCTACCGGAAGTAAAGATAGCCGAATATTAATAGCTGGTTCTGGTGCGCCTCATGCAATATACAGAGAAAAATATTCGGGCATACATAAACACTTTGAGGGGCATGAAGAGTTTGAAGAGTCCATGAAAGAGTGGTGTAAAGAGGTTTTGGGAATAGACCCTGATAGATCTCCCGGAGAAGCATTTGATTTTGCCATGATACTAGAACACATCAGGAATACTAATACAGAAGGTGATCCTTTTATAGAACCCAATAAAGAGAAGATCCTAAAATATGCACTAACTCAGTATAAGTTATCACTTCAAAAGTTTATGAATAGTAAAGCTCACAAGGAGGGCTAGGGTGATAGAAAAAGAGCTGCTTACATACCTGCAATCTACCACCATAACCGTCTGTAAGAACCTGACTACTAAACTTGGTGGTATAGGGAAAATTTTTGTAGTTCAGGTTCCTACATATGATTCTACTACTAAGATGCCTTGGCTCGTTCTGGAGCCTACTGGTGGCACTAGGGAACGGATTGGGGCTTCCAAAGTGGAAGAAGTCAATAATGTCCGTATCAGTGTGGATAATGGTGCTACCCAGATGGCACCGGGTAGAGAATGTATAGAGTTAGCTAAGAAAGCTGTAGAGAATTATAGGGGCAACTTGAATGGTGCATCAGACATATCTATAACATGTTCTGCGATTACAGGATTCCCCGGATTGAACGGGTGCTATAGGTGGCAATTTACTGCTCGTTGTCAGTGGACTGAGACCTATAGTAGACCCTAACGGATGAGCCCTGTTGACAAAAAGATACACTACTGTATAGTAATTCATACATGGAACAAAGCACTCCTGTGAGTGCCTAACAATATAACTAGAAGTGCCATTGTTTGGCATAAACGAAAAGGAGAAAACTATGGCTGAGAAAATCAGGTTAATTGGTGCTGATGCCACTTTGGAGAAGGGTACTCTTGGGACTCTTGCTATTACTGGTGCGGCTACCAAGGGTGCATGGTATGTAATTAAAGCTATTGATGGAACTACTGTATTCCCTGTGGGATATAAGGTTGGAGATGTTTGGCAAGGCGATGCTACTAAGACCTTTAGTGCCACTAACTCTGCCTATCCCATTACATTTGCTCTTGCTGAGGATATCTCTAGCTGGGATGTCACCTTCAGTAAGGATGCAATCGAAGTAACTGTTCTTGCCGACAATGTAAAGAAGTACCGTGCAAGTAAGGCTGATGCTGTTGGTGCTATGTCAGGCATTAACTTTGTAGACCAGATCAATAAAGCTGGTGGAGTTGCCAATAAGTTTGTACGTGTAATCAATGGTGACACTGCAGGTAATGCTGCTGCAGTTCTTACCCCGGTCGATGGAACCCCCTACTACTTCCGTGGATTGCTCCAGGACGACAATACTACGACTGGCGAAATCTACACATTCCTCTTCGGTAAAATCGAAGTTGAGGGTTGGAAAGCTGGTGCTGCAGTTGGAGATGCCCAGACTTGGGATTCTAGCTTCCACTTTGTTGACTCTGATCCTATTCTGTACTGCCTTGAAGTAGAGACCCCCACTACCTAATTAACTAATTATTCATTATAAGGAGATACCTAATGAAAGTAGCTGTAAGCACTAACCTGACCAGAGAATTTATTCCTGAGTGGAATGGTAACCGAGAGCTTTCCGAAGTAGAGCAGATCAAGGTCTATTACAAAGCTCCCTCCATTTCCATCAAGGAAGATCTTGCACCGTTGAAGTTTGATCTTGTTCCCTCGAAGGACAAGTATGATGAGAAAGGAAATCCTGTCATGGAGCAGAAGATGACTTATGTGCTTGACCGCACCAAGATCATCAACAAGCTTGTAACGGCGATTTCTGGACTCTCTGTTGAATGTGATGGTAAAGAGGTGCAGATTAAGAATGCTTCACAGCTCCTTTCTGCTGGTGTCGAACTGGATGAACTTGTTTCAGAAATCTTTGCGCATCTGCAGTCTATTCTGAACAACAAGGTAATTGACGAAAAAAACTGAGAATTGCCTTCCGGTTGGTTCACGCCGGGAGGCATAAAGACACTTATAGGAAGGAAAAGGGTGGAGTACCTATCCTTCTCTGTAAGATCAACGATGAGCCTGTAATAGTTACAAGAGATGAAGTTAAAAAATACGTATCAGATCCATTATTTATCTACATCATAGGCGTTTATAATTATACAAAATTATGGGGTATGCCCAATGGAAATGGCTGGGCTAACGAGCCTACTGATATACTTGAGGGCATTACGGCATTAGAGCTGGAAGCAAAAGCAATAGAGCACGAGGAGCTTGATAATGCCCGAGAGCAAAGCAAGAGCAATACTGGAAGTTCAGGTAACGGGCGTAAATCAGGGAAATAACGCCATAAAGGGCTTCCAAGACAACGTTACCCGTAGCATGACAGCCTCCGAGAAATCGGTGGCTTCTGCTATTGGTGGCATGATTGCACAGTATGCTAGTCTTGCTGTCGCTGTGCAGAAAGCAGCTAAGGTAATGTCTTCTGGTATAGAGTTTAATAAGTTTGTAGAAAATCAGACCATGAGTTTTGGTGTTATGATGAAGTCTATGTCTGCTGCAAAAGAGCAGATGAAGGACTTGTATAACTTTGCTGTTAATAGTCCGTTGACCTTCAAAGAGACTGCTGGTTCTGCCAAGCAGTTAATGGCATATGGTTTTGCTGCTAAAGAACTCGTTCCCACTATGGAGACCCTTGGTTCTGTAGCTATAGCAACGGGAAATAGACTTGATGATATTGCCTATGTATATGGAACTCTAAGATCTCAGGGTAGAGCATACTCTAGGGATCTTATGCAGTTTGGTATGCGTGGTATTCCTATATATGAAGAATTAGCTAAGGTCATGGGTGTTGGCTCTGACCAGATTCAGAAGATGGCTAGTCAGGGTAAGATTGGATTTAAGGAAGTAGAGAAAGCATTTAAGAACATGACCTCTGCTGGTGGCAGATTTGGGGGTATCCTCGACGCTTACATGAATACGTTGACAGGTAAGATGGCCATGTTGGGCGATATAGCCGAGCAGACTGCAGGTAAGCTAATGGAGCCTACTACAAATGTCATAAAAGATACTGTAGAGGATCTAACAACCCAGTTTCAAAGTTCTGGGTTTCAATCCTATGTAAAAGGTCTATCCGAAGATATAGGTTTAATAGCCTCTGCATTGTCAGGAGTGCTAAAGATATTTATTACTTTACTGCCTGCACTCACCCTATTCTTGAAAATGTGGGTTACATTCAAAGCGTTGCAGTTGGCAAAGTCTGTGCTTATGAACATACCGGGACTTCTTTTTAATATATCTGACGGGTTGATTAAGGGTGCTACAGCTCTTGCCACATTCTCTACTGGTGGGGTTGCATTTGGATCTGCTATGTCCATGGCTTTTGCTACAGCTACTGCAGGACTCAAAGCCTTCATGGTACAGCTTACTGCTCTTATAATAGCGAACCCGTGGATACTTGCCCTTGTAGGTGTTACTGCTGCCGCAGGTTTGGCTATCGGCGGTATGATGAAGCAGCATGAACGCAACAAGGAATCTGCCAACCCGAATGTTCGCTCTAATGAACTTGCTGTAGAATATGCTGCTAAGGCATACTCCACGGCTGCTGGCGGCGGTCAGGGTATGGGTGGCACAAGAGCCGTACTCTTAGCCGAAGATGTTAAAAAGGTTGCTGAGGAATACCAGCTTGCTGAAGGAACTACTGCTAGAATACTTATAAACGTGGGGGCTCTTGAAGAGTCCTCATGGAAACAATACCTTAATACTAAATCCTCTGTTCAGGCCCTTGAAGAATATAAGAAAGTACAAGAGGGGTTGAAGCATGTTTCCAAGACTATGGAACAGGAACAGATGGAATTCCTTGCAGGTCTTACGGGTATGCCTGCCACTATTTATGAAGACTTCTCTAATATAGATCTTAATGCTCTCGGTGGGCAGGGTGCAAAGGATTACATATCTGGATTTGCATCTGCAAGGCAGGCTGAGAAGAATGTCTTCGGCAAAGCCTATACGAAAGACATGTTAAAGGAATCTCTGTCAGGCGAATATGAAGCTCTTCAAGAAGCCTTAAGATCTGGAGCAAATATACCCGGATTATTCAATACATCATATGATGAGAAGATACGGGATAGGCTTGTTCAGATAAGTGCTGAACTTGAGGGTATAGGTGGAAGAGCTAAGAAGATCAAAGAAATAAATCTTGGTACTTGGTGGACACCTCTTGAATATGCCGCTAAGCGCACCCTATCTTCTATGGATGATATCGATCTAAGTACCAGAAAAGCCATGGAAAGTGCTCAGTCCGAATTTGATAAGCGTAAAGAGTCCTATAAGAACAATCTTTTACTTGCCGAGTCAGATCAGGAAAGATATGATATACAGAATAAAATAATAGAAGAGTATAGACAACTTCTTAAACTGGAGAAAGATATAACTGCTGAAGGCAAGAAGCAGAAAGGTATTGCACGTTTCTCTGAACTTACAGGTCAATCTAGTGCTATTTTTGATAACTTTCAAGCTATGGCTGGAAATGCATTCCAAGCGGCTATAGACAGCACAAACCCTGCTATGTTTGCAAAGAACATGGCTAAAGGGCTTGCAGGAACTGCCGTAGCTTCGGTACAAGGTACTGAGGCTGGTAACGCCGTCTCAGGGTTTGCACAAGGTGGTGTAGTGGGCTTAGTAGCATCTGTAGCCTCCAGCTTTATACAATTACTGTCCTCTATAGAAAACGTAGGTGCCGCCTTAAATCCCATTACAACTGTGTTTGAAAGTATGAAAGAGAATGCTGGTTTTGGGGCAATAATGTCTAATGCATTCAAACCAGTAGTTCAATGGTTGAATCAATTCGGAAAAGTACTAGGTCAGGTATTCTCTGTAATAGGGGGTATCATTAAAATGGCGAATGCACTTTTTTATATTACAAATGCACTGATTCTTGCACCTCTTCAAATGCTTGGAAACGCTTTTACATGGTTATATGATTATGTAATAGTTCCTTTTGGAAATGCTATTATAGGCGTTATTAATGCAGTTATAGGGGCAATAAATTTTGCATTGGGATGGGCTGGAGTAAACATCGAGTACTTGGATGCTCTTGAAACTTCTACAGAAGCTATGAAGGATTTTGCAAAACTCATAGAGAACATGAAAAGTTCTCTCGATCAGACTATAGACTATTTAACTAAGAAGATCAACGATGCTGTAGATAAACAACTTAGCAGTTTACAGGATCTCTATGAAGTGGGTGCGATCACTGCCACAGAGTACGAAAATAAAGCCACAGGATTAAGTGCTCAAAAGATAAACACCGACTATGTTCTCGTATCTGCTATGGATAAGGCCATCACGAGCACAGCAGCTATGTACAATAGGTTGTGGGAACTGTATGATCTCAAGGACGTCCTTGAAAATACAGAAGGTCTTACAGAAGAGCAGCAATATAAACTTCTCAAAGATGCAGGACTTAATTCAGAGAACCTAGAATCTGCTATGAAAAGGGCAGTAGAAGCTGCTCTTAATGCGTATGGGGCAGCAAAAACAGCTGCTTCTATACAGAGTGATGCAGATAAAGCCGCATATGCTACAAAAATAAAAGCAGCAGAAGATGCTGTAAAAAATTCACAAGTACAGATGCAACGTTTCCGAAATGCAGCAATAAACGATCAGAATCTTATAAATCAATCTGGTGGATTTAATATAGGGGCGTGGGCAGACAAGGGTACACATGAGCAAGAGTTACGTAACTGGACAGCTGTAAATACACAGGCACAACGTGACTTAGAGGCACTAAAGTCTCAAGGCTTTGCAGTTGGAACTCCGCGTGTACCTCAAGACATGCTCACTACAGTACACAAAGACGAAGGTATTATCCCCGCTACTTTCATGGATGGAATTCGTTCCGGTGCGCTAAGTTTATCTAGTGGCAATAGAACATCAGATAATGGTGCTATAAATGTGAACGTGTATGTGTCTGGCTCTGTTACCTCTGAGGATAACCTAGCAGATACTATAGCCCAGAATATGTACATAAGACGTAAGCGCGGATTGCTTACAGTATAAGGAGAACTAAATGGCAGATGATGGCGTAAAGATAAGTGCCCTAACTGAAGTACTCTCGGAACCTGCAACAGGGGAAATGGTTGCTTCTGTAGTTGGTGGGGTGACGTATAAAAGAAACATAGGTAGTAGGCTTCCTTCAACTACTCAGAAGAGTGCCTTAGCTGGATATGGTGGAACCCCTTCTGGAACCAATCCATATGCTACGCAAGCCTCTGTAAAGCCTCTCTCCGATCTCTCCCGCGTCATGCGTATCAATGGCGACGGTGTGCCGATATTCCCGGATAACGTGGCGGGTCGTTTATATTGGCATGATAAGGACTGGACGGTAACGACTGGGTGGACAGGCGGATCCGGCGTAACTCTTTCGGTTGAAAACTCGTCGCTTAAAGTCGTGTCAACTGCGGGCAGTACAGCGACCGCATTTATCTCAAGCGCAACATATCAAAATAAACTTGTCCGTATTGTTGTTCGATCAGCGACAGAGCTTACAAACATAACTACTGTTATTGGATCGACTGTTTTAACTGCCATGCGTTTTACTAAAATTAGTGCTGATAAATATATTGCTGATATTTATTGGTCAAGAACCGGAAGCGATAATCTATCACTTATACCAAACTCGCCCGCGACTACTGCAATAACATGGTATCTAGAATCAATTTGCATCGGCTCCGGCCTCTACGATACACCTGTCTATGACAAAGCGTGTTGTAACAGGGCGACGAATAACGGCGTGTTGCCAGTGCCCGCACCTCGCGGGCTTGGGTTGTCGTTTAACGGCGCGCAGTATTTGCAGTTTGATAACCCAGTGATAGGGACGACTGGGACGATTTACGGGAAGTTTGCTACTGCAAATATCACGCAGACGGCGCGATTGTTAGACAATAGCAATAATTCTGGATTTACAGGCGTTAGAGTCGTACAATCTGCGGCGTCTTTGATATTTGCAATAAGCTCCGCGTCGGCTTCTCAAGCAATTACATTGATACCGACAATAGTGGCGGGTACTATTTATACATATAAAATAGCCATGACAGCATCTAATGTTATCTGGTCGATCAATGACGGATCGGAAACAACCACAGCATTAACACTGACGCCTGTAATTAGTTCAACAAGTTTAAGGATTGGAGCAAACAGCAATACAACACCAGGGGCATTCTTTTCTGGAATTATTCACGATATTGGGTGTGACAATAGAACGTGGTCGCTTTCTGATGGAATACGCTACCACAACGGCGACGACGCGGTTGACTCACAACAGAAAGCTAACACTGGCGTCCCTCATGCGATTGCAGTAAATGATGCATATGGATTCTTAGGTTCTAATGGTTTACGATTTCCCGCAACGCAAGTACCATCTGCTGATGCTAATACACTTGATGACTACGAGGAATCAACATTCACCCCGTCAATATCTATAGGTGGTTCTACAACAGGAATAACCTATTCAGTGCAGTCGGGTACATGTACAAAAATAGGAAGAAGTGCGAGTGCTACAGGGGCCCTTGTACTCACAAACAAAGGCGGGCTAACTGGCGCGGTTCTAATTGACGGACTTCCATTTGTTAATGGAAACGCCCAACAATATATAACCCCAGCAACTTTATTTATAACAGCATCAACCTATACCGGCATGTTAGAAGGGTTTGTGCAACTTGCATCTACAAGCATCCATTTATACTATGTCGCAGAGACCGGAACGGCAACACAATTAAATGGTACAAATCTTTCTAATAGCTCTATCATACGATTTTCTGTTACATACAATACCTAATAGGAGTACTTAGATGGAAACCACTATTGCTGGTTATAATGTGAAAATAGACCCTGATGACGCTGAATTTATAAGTGACCATAAATGGGTTGCAGTAAGATCAGCAACAAACAATCCACAAGGAAGGGTTTATTTTCATAGATATATTAAAACAGTAAACGGAACTGTTATTAGAGAATATCTACATAGAGATTTACTTAAATGTCCTTCTGGGATGTGCATTGATCTCATAAACAGAGATACTCTTGATTGTAGAAAAGCAAATTTACGAATATGTACACACACTATAAACATGATAAACCGTTCTATGCAAAAAAATAACACATCTGGTGTTATAGGGGTACAGTGGTGTGAGTCTCGCAATAAATGGAGAGCACGTATAGTAGTTAATAAAAAAACACTTGATCTGGGATATTATCACAACAAAGAAGATGCTATTTCTGCTAGAAGAGAAGCCGAGGCAAAATACGGATATAGTGAGATATATGAGGGAAACCATGCTAACTAAAACAACGACTGTAGACAGAATCGAATACTTACCAGAGATTAACGTTATTCAAGTTCGTGAAGTAACAAGGGTTATTGAAAATGAAACTATTATAGCTACATCATATTATCGATACACCATAGACTCAACTACAGATATTGGTTCTATTGCTGATGAAAACGTATTAAAGGCATGTAACCTCTACTTTGGATGAGCCTTATTGACACACCCTATGTAACCTTGTAGTGTGTGTCTATTGGAGAAAAAAATGGGACAACGTAAAGTATATATAGACTTCGTGGATGGAAACGGATACATTGATGTGTCCGATTTTGTCAAATATGACACCCTCTCCATACAGGAATCTGCGTTTAATGATACTTATCATGCCGCGCAGAACACTTGTTCTTTTAGCCTCATCTATGATGCCTCTATTTACACCAAAGTGGTGTCCTCTATAGTTAATTGCCCTCTACGAATATTTGATCTCAGAGAAGGTGCTGTACTCCATACAGAAGCAGATCAGCCGATTCTAACTGAATCTGGTGTACAACTTCTTATAGAAACCTCTATTGCTGTACCTGTGTTTGCTGGGCATATCCCGCCTAAGTCCTCTAGGGAATACAATGGCATCCTAGACAATACTTTTATTAAAATATCTGCAACGGATGATCTCGATTATTTTGACAAAGAAGTAGGGGACGTTCTATATGCAGGCTGTGCTGTTATGAACCCTGCTGATACCGCTAACTCCATAGTGCATAGGCTGGCATCCTTAGCTGGATGGTCTGCCTCTATGGTTAGTTCAGCATCTATATCTACTGTTATACCCAGATTTTCCCCTCCTGATGCCAAAGCTACTATACGATCTGTATTAGACACACTACTCTATGAATACGGCTATACCCTGTCTCTGGACGAAGCTAACATAGTTGCTCCCATACAATGGAATACCCCTATTCCTGCTACTGTACCAGAATTCAATGAAGATAATATTATAGATGAAATATCTATAGAGCACACCATTAACAAATATGATGGTGTTAAAGTCATTTACTATGACATGAATTCTGCTAACCACATGCGTCTGTATAGAGATTCCAATTGTGGTTATGCAGATGATGGTACGTTTGAAGGTTATGCTATCCTTAATAATACAGATTATCCCCCGGAAGCAAACGCTATAGATGAGACTACAGGTAACAAGCAGATCGTGTATCAAGAATACACTGATGACGCTATCAAATATGCTACCAATAAAGCTATACAACAGCAACTGGATTATAACTATAAGAATTATAGCTCAGATTTTACTGCTATTATATCCACCGAAAGTCACTATGTCGATAGACGTTTTGAAACTGGTGTAACGGTAATAACAGAGTCTTTTGGTAATAAGAAATGTCGGCTTCTTTATAGAAACACTTCTGGCGCTTCTAAATTGCTGTATTATAACGATGTATATGGAACCGTCTGGTATAAATCGGCAGAAAGAACTGCTATAAAGAATCTTGTAACTACTCCTACGGAAGTCTATACATATACCTCTACCTATACCTACAGTAAAACCATTGGAGATGCATTAGCTCTCGCTATAGCGGCGCAATACAAGAATGGATGCAAACAATACACAGTAGTTTCTGAGAATGATTTTACCAGAGGATCTGTGGTACGCATCGTACTATCTGGTGAAGGTACAAACACGTATGCACTTATTCAGAACAAGCAATGGGACGAAAGTAAAGAGCTCTACACATACACCTGTCTATCTTATAACCCTACAAGAGAAAGCCTTACAAGCCAAACCGTTAGTGCCTCTGTCAATATAAATATATCAGAAAGCTATAATAGTGTACATACTATAGGAACACCTGAGGCTGTGCAAGAAGCTATAGATGTCAAGAGTACTGTATTTGCAACTCTTGCATTAGCTCAAGCTGGTGCCAAAGTCGGAGATCTATTCTTGGACTCTGGATTGATGTATAGATGCACAGTTGCTGCGGGGGCTGTTACATTAGCAAATTCAGCCAGATTAACCACTAAGAACTTTGGTAAACTGGCTTCTGCACCTTCTTCTGGTATGGTAGCTAATGATACCTACTACAATACAGCTAACGAGACCCAATATTACTATGATGGCAGTACTTGGGTGGCCGCCGCCACATCTATGACTTCTGTTGTAACCACGTATACTCCGAAGTATCTTGGAATGTATTTAGATGCTGCTCCCGCATCATTTAATACTGGCGATTGGTACACTAGATATTCAGCCACGGCAGATACCGCTCATAGGGGTGTCTTTGTTAGAGGGACTTCTTCGTGGAGTAGAACCGAAGATAGCAAGTACCTAGGCAATGCTTCTATTAACGATATCCTCAAGATAACCACTAACCCAGTAGTTATGTCCTCCGCAAGCAGCCCCAGTGGAACGTGGGTAAATCAACTTGGTTTGTATGGTGTACAGATGTATGTTTGGAGCACTGTGTGGAGTCCTATAGCCACTATTAGTTATGGAACTGTATCTGATTATGGTGCTACTTATTACGAGAATCTATTTTCTAGGTTTATTAAGATATTAACTGGTGGTAGTATTTACGGTGGAGATAGATTTGATAGTACAGGTGCTGAAGTTGATGTTTCTAAGAATGGCTTTTACTTAGGTGCAGATGGGTCTTTGAAAGCAAATCTACAGAGTCTGTTCCGAAGCAATGTTATTGTTGGTACAGATGCAGGAAAGAATATATCAAATAGTGGAAGCAATAGTAATTATAATACCCTTATAGGCACAGAAGCAGGGAAGGGTGCTAGTGGCGCAACTACTTACTTTACCACTGCTTCAGGCTATCAAGCTGGATATGCCTTAACTTCAGGATATTATAATAGTCTATATGGGGCTTATGCTGGAAAATCTCTAACATCTGGGTATTACAATACCTTATTTGGTATCGGTGCAGGGGAGTTGCTAACCACTGGCCCATGGAATGTGTGCATTGGGAGCAACGCAGGTTCCTATTTAACTGGAAGTCCTTCTAATAATACTATAATAGGAAACGGCAGCGGAACTTATCTTACTGGTGGAGGTAGTAATACCATTATAGGAGGGTCTACAAGTGTTGTTAGCTTATATACCCCAACATCTACCTCAAATACAGTTGAGGAGTGCATAGCTATTGGTGCGAATGCTCGGTTGTATTCTGAGGCCGGAGATATTCAAATAAATCTAAACAACCGTGTTATATATCTTCAGTTTGATTCAACTGTGGCAGGTGAAACTGTATATGATATTATGCAAGCATATAGCGGTGTTGAAGCTGGTAATCATGAAACTGGGTGTATGGGTAGATTCGGCATATATCATTGCAGTTATTTAGTTTTTAGCGGAACAGGTATAAATTTCTGCAACTCTGCAGGAACTTCTCTACTAAATATAAATACATCTTCTACTTCTGCAATAGGGCAGGATTTACAGATTTGCTTCGTTCCACCATATTATGTGCTGCCATAAGGAGACTCACATGGATAAGATATTACTAGAACTCACACCTCAAGAACTTGATATAGTTGTACAGGGCTTACTGGAGCTTCAGGGCAAGATCATGCTATCTGTATTGAGAAATATAGATACCCAAGTAACGGCACAGGTGAAGAAATGAGTTCCCTATGTGAAGAATGTACAGAAATACAGAGACTAGAGTTCCGAATAAAGGGACAGGATCTAGACATAAAAGATGTTCAGCAGACTCAGCTAAACAAAGATATAGAGCATGAGCAAATGATACAAAATTTAACAAACAGGATGGATACCGTGTCCCAAGATCTTGTAACCTTTAAGAAGGAAGTAAAGGCTGATATACAAGAAGTGCGTACTGTTATGAAGCAGGACATACAATCCATTAAGAATGACATCCCAGAGATGTTCGACAATGCAGTCAACAAGCTCCTAGCTAAGATGTTTAGATACGTCCTATGGAGCATCTTTGCCATTATATGCGTTATAATGCTTGCTTTCTCTCGCCCACTTGTCTTAAAAGGCATAGATGAGGTTAAATCATGGGTAGAGTCCGTAGAGGTTCCTAATGGAAAATAAAGACATTCCATGTCTGTCTATGATGAATATGTATAGTAAATCATTTATGCCATTCATGCAAGATGGTTTAGAGTGTAATGATCAATTGCTTAATGTAGGGTTTAAGACATTTATGGTTGGAGGCACAAGGTGGTTTGTATTTAAACCAACCATCCATAAGAGGAACTGGGTAATGAACTTCCTATTCCCATTGTATAAATCCCCCTATAATGCAGATACAGATATTAGAATTCATTCAGGCTTTCTCGCATCCTACCTAGCTCTTAGAAGTGAGGTACATAATGTGATGCAACTATCCAGAAGAAGTACTGATTATGTGTTTTGCGGACATAGCCTTGGAGGTGCTTTGGCTAGGCTAGCTGCAGTGGATGTTCAGTATAACTTTGGAGCACATATAACGGTGTATACTGCTGGTGCTCCTAACATAGGTAATAAAGCGTTTGAGACTTCATTTGAGAAGCGCATAGATCATTCTATATACTATGTAACCGACAAAGACCCCGTCCCTGCAGTTCCTCCTGAACTGTTAGGATATAAACGATACCCCCGAATTAGACTACCTAGAAAATACATATGGAGATTCTGGCTAAATCATCTGCCAGAGACATATATACAAAATCTCATGGAAAGAGATGCTTCAAAGGAGATACTATGAAGATAAAACAAACTACTGCTGGACTAGATCCATATATAAAGAAGTATGGATGCTATTTTATGAGCTTAGCCAATTCTGTAGGCAAAGAGTTCACTACTAACGATATTAATATGCTTTGGGCAAAGTGCATAAAACTAGGGCACATTAGTGGGGATATGAATAATGACGGTGATTTTGATGACTACAACGAGCTTTTAATTATGAATCCCAATGGAGTTTGCAGTGTTCTGGGGGCCTCATACACATACCTAAATAAGCATTATGATCCTACCACAATCATACCTGAAGGGTATTATGCTATTGGATGCTATTTTAATCCAAAGAACAAGTTCAGACACTTCGTAGTGATAGATAAAAACAAAAAGGTAATATATGACCCCATTCCCAATAGCCTTACTGTTAAGAACGGATTCCTCGAATCTATACGTTTGTATAAGCCAGTATGAGCCCCATTGACATACTAACTCCATATAGTATACTCAATTAATACTTTATGGAGGATAGATGTCTATATCAAAAGACCGATGTACGGAAGTAGTAGAGTTTGCCATAGCTAACGGAGACGAGATAGCTTGTGCTCATTTTGGCCTTCCGCAAGAAACCATAACCAGATATAAGAGACAGTATAAACAGTTTATTAAAGATAGTGAAGATATTACAGTCCCTGAAGCCAAGCTGGTAGATCTAGCGGCTAAGGCACAGAAAGCTAATGATATTAATGCTGTAATCAGGAAAGAAAATAGAGAGTCATACAGGCTCTATAATGTTCTGGATTCAACCTATCAGGAATACATCAACCTTCTTTCTGAATGCCCTTTAACTAAGTTTGATATAATTACTAAACCAGCCAGTAAATCTGAGAGAATTGCAATTTTACATGCATCAGATTTTCATATGAATGAACTGATAGATCCTAGAGAGAGTAACGGCAACTGCTATGACTTTACAGTAGCGTCTAAGAGACTCCAGAAGTATATTGCAGAGAGCAAAGCTATCCTTAATGCTATGGGAGTCACACAGGTTTATTTATTCTTAACTGGCGACATTATTAACAGTGATCGTAGGTTGTCTGAGAAACTTGTTTCTGCCACCTCTCAGGTAAGAGCATCTCTTCTTGCCACCTATCTTATACAGCAGGTTATAATTGATCTAGCTAATGATTATACTGTATCTGTGGCGGGAGTGTCTGGCAATGAGTCGAGGCTTGGGATAGATGATATGGATTCCTGTGACGTACTTTCAAGCAACAATTTTGATTATCTTATCTACAATAACCTTCGTATGCTATTTACAGGTAAACCCGTTGAATTCATTGATAGTATCAACAATATGCAGCAGGTTGTAACTCTGGATAATGGCTTTAATGCGCTTCTCATTCATGGAAACTATCTGAAGGGTGCTATTAGCGATAAACAGATCGGAGTGCTCCTTCAGCAATATGCTTACAAAGGCATTCCTATTCATGGTGTATTTTGTGGACATATTCATTCTGCTTCTGTAGGAGATATTGTTAGTCGGGCATCAAGCCTTTGTGGTGGGAATAGCTATAGTACTAATGACCTCATGTTTGTTAGCAGAGCTTCCCAGAACCTTTATATAGTGAATAAAGATAAAGGTTATCATGGTATAAAGATAGACCTTCAGAATGCTGATGAGTATAGGGGCTACAACATCATAGAGGAATTAGAGAGATATAACGTGCGCAATGCCATTCCTAACACCCGTATCATAATGGAAACTGTAAACTAAGGAGACAAACATGGAAATACTTGGAGCTATTGCAACTATCATAGCCACTATAGGGCTTAAAAACATCCTCATACTTCTTGCTGCAGGGGTTGCCGTTATATGGGCAACCATAGGAGCCATTGTATTTCTCATCAAGAAATCTGATGTAGAGAAGATTGGTTTTATCCAGTTTGATACTGAGGAAGATAAGCCTAAACCTAGAAAGCGGAGAATCCTCAAGAGGAAGGTATAATGTGCGAAAAACTCTTATTGCTGTTGCCATTAGTATTGCTATTCTCTGTAGTACTTTCGGCGCAGGATATCTCACAGGATACTTCAGAAAAGATAGTAACTCAGGTGGATCTGGCTCAGGCTATAGTGAACAGATTGGTAGAATCGTTAAACTTACGCGAGAGTATCTTGTTAGAGAACGAGCAGGACTTAGCCTTGAGAGAAACCTTATTCGCGAGCAAAGAGTCCAACTTGAAGCAGATAGAGCAAACCTTAAACGAGAGAGAGATCTATTTAACCAACAAAGAGAAGCAGCAAGTGCAGACCGAGGAGACCTTACAGAACTTACAGAAGTTCTTAACAAAATCAGAGTCTTGGCACAAGATAAAGAATAACATCATTATAGCCCTAGCCGTTACCTGTATAGTAGAGGGCATTATTATAGCTGTGAAATAGGAGGCAACTATGCCATATGCAGCAGAGATTGAGTTCAGCCACTCCACCACTGTTCCTTACGAGGATGAGCTTATTGTAGCCGGAAAGGCTTGGCGTATAGGTAAATACTTTGTGGCAGTACCTATATCTGGGTATTGCTCTATAGTATTTAAGACACCCGCAGAAGCAAAGACCTTATATAAGGCTGCATCTATAGGTAAGACTGGAGGGGAGCATCTCATAACTCTTATAGAGGCGGCTCGTATAGGAGGATCAGGTGGTGCAACTTTAACACCATTTCAACTAAACAGAAACAAGCTAGACCTTGTTTGTAGGTTACTTGATATTACAGCTGGGGACAACAATGCTCAAACTGTTGTAGGGGACTTTGAGACACCTCCTGACTATCTAAGTGGAGAGAATCAAGGTAGCCAAAGATCTGCAGATAAAGCAACAAGCTCTTTCATATATTTAAAACCAGATACGGTGTATGCTATAAAAGTACAGAATCTGGGCACTACAGTGAGTAATATAAACCTACTGATGACAATAGGTGTGGATGTATAAGACTACCAATTAAAAAGAAAGCCCCCGCAATGGGGGTATTTTTAGTTTATAGTGGTGTTTATGAGATCGGGGTAATCTGGAAAGTCTTCCCATGACCTGTTATTTAGTGTTGCTATATCTATACCTCCATCTGGATGAAATTTAGCAAACACTCCAAAGTACTCATCAAACTTTCGTACGTATAGAGATTCAAACCCATATCTGTCATGCACAGGTATTGGGTACTTTGGCATAGGAGGTAATCTGAATTTCTCCTTACCAAAGTAGCCATCTACCTCTTTCTCTACGATACCTTTGCTATCTTCCATTGCCCTTCCTGCTTAGATGTCACTGTAAAGAGCTTATCTGCTATCTCCTGTGTAGATGTAGAATGACTGGGTGCTATGATCTGAAGATTGAGCTTGTTTGATAGTTCATGCAAAACCTCAGAGAACCTTGGCCTCAAATCAGTAGAAAGACCCTTATCTGGTTCATCTAAGAACATAACATTAGCTGTATCAGATAAGCTCCAGATAGCAAGGCGTAACGCTACAGACACTACATCACAGACACCTCCTCCATCTGACTCCATAACATCTATCTCATTCTGTCCTTTGTAGAACTTCAACTGAGCTTCCGATTTGCCCCGTTTAATCTCATACTTGAGCTCAAAAGAGTAATCAGGGAATACTGTCTGGATAACCTTATTAACAATAGCCTCAATCTTTACAACCACCTTAGCCTGAGTCTCTACAGCAACTCTCTGGATATAAAGCTGTGCTTCCTGAATAGCTTTGGCTCTATTCTCAAGGGTTTCTTTGGTAGTAACAAATTGAGCTAATTGTTTCTGTAGGATTGACAATTTACCTTTCTCTTGCTGAAGGGCTTCTTTGTATTGAGATACCATCATCCGATCCTCTTGTATATTTTAGACAGTACAGAAGATTGCTTGAATGAGATCATACCATTATTAGCTTGCATGGTATTAAACACACCATCTATGAACCCTGCTTCCCATTCATTCAGTTCCAAAACATTAGCTTGTCGAGCAAGTTGTATAGTGTTAAGCTGAGTGTGCCATTTCATTTTGGTCTCTTCACTTATCACACAAACTCCCAATGGTGTAATTTCTTTAGTTCAGCATACTCTGAATCAAGGAACTCTTCATTTTCCTTGATTTCAGCCTCTTTCTTCTCAAGTTCCTTTTCTGCTTCCTCTATACTGTTGATACCAAACTTGTTCTTGAGGTCTGCCATGATAGATTCAATGGCTCCATCAGCCTTAGATTTCTTGTCCTTTAGGACGACTATCTTTTTCTGGATAGCCTCAAATTCCTTAGTATCCATTACATGATCCCCCAATTACGAAGCAGCCCTTTAATGGCCCATGAAGCAAACCACAGGATACCAGCAAGGGCTCCAGCATAGATGCACAAAGTGGCAAGAGCCACAAACCATGCAGATACCTGATTACCTAGCCACTCAAAGAATTTATTCATCTGTTCCCTCCATCGTCCATTCTCTGTACTCTGCTTCTAACACAAACAAACTTGGGTAGAAGCGTCTACATCCACGACACTCTTCAGAATACTGGGCTTCGTCAAACAGATAGTGTTGGCAGAGCACACAGGTTCCTGCTAAGTATCTAGGATCATTCCTATTTATACCCTTCACTTCACATTCCAACCAAGTGGATAATACGCATTTGGAAAGTACTCCGTTTCTAGAGGAACTGCTTCATTAAGCGTCACAGGGGCGACAAACCATGAGGCATCCATACATGAAGTTACTGCTTTCCCCTCAGAATCCCACAGTCCTTGGAACTCCCAAATACGATTGTCTCCCATGAGAATTCTACCAGATATCCAGAATTCAGCACTCATGCTTTCTCCTCCCTAATCTCATTGATAATGTCTCTAGCCCCAAG
>Ga0209373_10001063_pt1 | contig 35931 bp, 38 predicted proteins | sample Higcelweek5metaG_FD_187173 | JGI IMG/M metagenome (GOLD analysis project Ga0209373, IMG submission 187173) | Freshwater pond sediment microbial communities from the University of Edinburgh, under environmental carbon perturbations - High... | ecosystem: Environmental > Aquatic > Freshwater >... | reverse complement strand
ATGTGCTCGCTTTGTTCCAATACCGTAAATTCCCATGAGGGAGATCCATATTTTCTTTTCATTTGTTACTTCTATTCCTGCGATTCTTGCCATCTTAAATTTGTAAAAACTAAAAAGTTAAATTAACCTTGTCTTTGTTTATGCTTAGGATTCTTTTTACAGTAAACGAAAACTCTTCCACCTCTCTTAACGGAATAACAATCGGGACATCTCTTTTTTGTAGAAGCCTGGACTTTCATTTTATTTATTCATTGATCTAAAAGTAATTCTTCCCTTTTCCTTGTCATAGGGAGTCATTTCTATCTTCACCTTGTCTCCTTCGAGAATTCGGATGAAATGCATTCGCATCTTTCCAGAAAGGTATCCTATCACGTTATGCTTAGCTCCATTTACATCAATCTCGATTACGAATTGAGTATTGGGAAGACATTCTTTGACGACCCCTTCAAACTCGTAAACTTTTTTACTGTCGATCATAATACAGTCTTTCTTTCTATGTAAATGAATCTCCGGAATTATATCAGAATAACGACGTTCTTTCAATACAAAACGTCAGTTTTGCATACATTCTTGAGATGCATAACGGAACAGGGTAAGGATATCAAAAAATTAAGGTATTTACAAGTTCAATTTAGTGATTATTTCCTTGTGTATCTCCTCTATTGAGGGGCTAGCATCTATCTCTATGAGGATTCCTCTGTTTCTATATTCTTCCAATATTGGAGTTATCGATTTTTGATACTCCTGATAAAGACTTCTTGTCTTTCCAAGAGTGTCATCTTCACGTTGGACTAACTTCATTCCACACTTATCACAGTATCCCTTTACCTTCTCTGGTTTATATTTTTCGTGGAATGTCATTCCACAGCTTGGGCATGTCCACCTAAGAGAGCGTCGCTCAATTACCATCTCTTCTGAAAGTTTTAAATGAACAAAAGCATCCAAAGTTCTCTCATATTCTTTTAAAAGGTTATCAAATAGCGGTATTTGCCCAGCACTTCTCACAACAGATACAAAAGCCCAATCCTTCTCTCGATTAAATCTACTCATCCATTTTGAGAACATTTTGTATGTCAGATCATCGGGGACAAAGATTCCTCTTCCCCAATATTCATGAGCTTTTATTCCATCTATATCTGCAATATCATACATTTCTCTAAACATATCGCCCGTTACTATTTTCTCGTATCCATATTTCTCAACAAGAAAGTCTACTTGGGTATCTTTTCCACATCCAGATGGGCCATGAAAGAGGATTGTTTTCATATATTCAATATCAAGTAAGATTAGCTTAGATATTGTAGCATGAGATCAGTAATATACTAAAGATACTTGTCGTATCTTCTTACAACCATCATAGATTCTACCTGTCGTTTGATATCTAAAATCACCCCTATTACAATCAAAAGACCTGTCCCTGTTATTACACTTGCGGTTATTAATCCAAAGTGAATCATGAAGCTTGGCAATACTGATACCAATGCTAAGAATACTGCCCCAACTACTGTTAACTTTAATGCTGTCGATTTCAGATAGTCAGAAGTTGTGTTTCCTGGCCTTACACCTTGTATGAAAGCTCCCTGTTTTTGGAGGTTCTCTGCCAATTCATCAGTATTAAAGACTACTGTTAGATAGAAAAGCGCAAAAGCAATGATAAATATAAATACCATAGATTCGTAAATGTAGGTATTGGATAACCAGGTTTGCACATTGTTAGCAAAAGCTGTTAACCCAACGGAATAGTTTTTACTTATCAAAAACTTAGCTATTAACTGAGGAAAGGATAGTAATGACATAGCAAAGATTACTGGCATAACACCAGATTGAGTTAATTTTATAGGGATATAGCTATCCATTGCCCCACCCGCCCTGACTCTCCTAGAATATTGTATCGGAACTCTTCGTTCAGCTTGGGTAATTATTATTGTAGAAACAATTAGTATTAAAGCTACGGCAAAAAATAGAACCTTTTGTAATGAGTCCATGGTAATGAAATTGGTTCTAACAGTCCCTGGGATTCCTGACAGTATCCCCAACATAATTAAGTAGGAAGATCCACCTCCGACACCATGCTCAGATATTAGTTCACTAAACCACATCATAACCAATGAGCCTCCTGTTAACGCAGCCGACATGGCAACCAGTTCCAATGTTCCTAATGTCCCAATTAATCCAAATCCTCTTAATGTTGAATATATAACAAATGATTGAAGTATGGCCAATGGCACCGTTGCTATTCTGGTATACATACTAATCTTTCTTCTCCCATCAGCACCCTCTTTTCTTAACTCGGCTAACTTAGGGATTACTGTTCCTAATAGCTGGAATATGATTGAAGCGTTAATATATGGAGTAAGCCCAATTGCGACTAAAGAAGCTGACTCTAAGACTCCACCAGATACAGTAGAAAGTACATCACCTAGCTGGGTTCCTTGAAATAGCTTTACTAATGCTTCTGCAGGTATACCTGATACAGGTATTGCTGCAAGAATTCTACATGCTACCAGAATAATAATTGAAAATATTACTTTGTCTCTAATCTCCTTTGTCCTAAATATGGACAGGATTTTCTCTTTTAGATTTGTCATTTTTTGAGAGGCTATTTAATAGTTCCCCCGGCTTTTACAATCTTTTCTTTTGCAGCGGCGGAGACTGCGACACCTTCAATGTTGAGTTTTATTGTGATTTCACCCTTACCTAGAATCTTTACACCTTGAGAATTTTTCTTGATAATTCCCTTTTCTTTCAATGTCTCTACTGATACCACCTCACCTGCTTTAAATTCTTTTTCCAATGTATTTACATTTACAGCATCATTTTCTATCTTTCTACTCTGGTTGAAACCTCTATATTTAGGCATTCTTCTAAAGAAAGCTACATTACCACCCTCAAAGAATTCTAATGATTTGTGTCCTGTTCTTGATTTTTGTCCCTTAGAACCTCTACCAACTGTGTGACCTCCAACACCGGATCCATATCCTCTTCCGATTCGCTTTCCCTTCATTGTTCTATTGTTTCTTTTTGGTATGTTTTCTAGATACATTATTTTTTATTATTTACTTTAGGTGTTCTTTTATTATCTTTTTTAAAAGCTTCTTTTTTAGCTTCATGCTTTTTCTGTCTCTTTATATCATCCTTAGCTTTCTTTTCTTTGTCCATCTCGTTCTTTAATTCAATTCTATCTCTCATCTTTGACATTTTCTTTAAAACTCTAGCACTTCTCAATGATTTCAAAGCTTCAAATGTACAATATGCATTTGCGTTTACCTCTTGAGTTCCCAATATTTTTCCATATACATTTAATACTCCTGCTAATTCTAATACTGTTCTTACTGAAGATCCTGCGATTACCCCTGTACCTGGTCTTGCAGGTCTTAACATTACTTCTGCTGCTCCGAATTTGTAAACTACTTCGTGTGGAATAGTATCACCGATCAACTGTATTGTAGTAACAGATTTAGTAGCCAATCTCTCACCTTTTTCCACTGCACTTTTAACATCTGCACCTCTTCCAAGTCCAATACCTACTCTACCATTATGATCTCCGACAATTACAATAGTACTGAATCGCAATCTTTTACCACCTTTGGTAACTTTAGCGACTCTTCTTATTGCAAGAGACTTCTTATCAAATTCTTTTCTTTCTTTGTTATTTCTTCTTAGATCTACCATCTCTTTTATATTAAACTAAATTTTAACTCCGCTTGCTCTTAATTCGTCTGCAAATATCTGGATTAATCCATGATATCTGTAACCACTCCTATCAAATACTGCGCTATCAAATTTTGCAACTTCTTTTCCAAATGTTGTAGCCATGTCTTTAATTCCCTTTGCATTCTTCTTACACATTACAGACTTTATAACCATATTCTTTTCATCATCTGCAATACCTGCATAAAAATATTTATTGCTTTTGAATACAAAGATTCTAGGTTTAGTAGCAGTACCATTAACATTCTTTCTGATATGCAATTTTCTTCTTGCTCTTTTTTCTACTTTTGTGTTTTTCATTCTTATTTACCTAAACTAGATTTAGAACTCTTTCTTCTCACATATTCACCCTCATATCTGATTCCTTTTCCTTTGTATGGCTCTGGTTTTCTGATTGCTCTTATTTTAGCAGCAAACTCTCCAACCTGTTGTTTATCAAATCCTTTTACTGTTATCTTTGTTTCATCAGGGACCTCAAGATCTATTCCGGTTACTGGTTCCACTTTTACTGGGTGATTCCAACCGAGACTCATTACTAATGTTAAACCTTCCAATCTTGCTCTGTAACCAACACCTACTAATTCCAATTTCTTTTCAAATCCATTTTTCACACCCTCAACTGCGTTTGCTATTAACATTCTAAATGTACCATGGTTAGAGTGAGACTGTTTTGTATCTTCTATTGAAGATAGATAGATTACATTCTCTTTAATCTCTGCGCTTATGTCTTTAGGTAGAGTGTACTTTAATTCACCCTTTGAACCTGTAACTGTAACATCAGCTCCATTTATCAATACTGTTACTCCGTCTTCTATTTTGATTGGTTGTAAACCTATTCTAGACATGTCAATTACCAGATTTTACATATTAATTCACCGCCTAAGCCCTTGCTCTTAGCCATTGCTCCACTCATTAATCCAGAAGGTGTACTGATTATTGCAATACCTCTTCCATTCATAACTGGAGTTATCTCTTTTTTAGACACATAAATTCTTTGACCCAATTTGCTTACTCTTGTGAAGTGAGCAATTACTGGTTCATTTCCATCATATGCTAATTCAACTTCAATATTCTTTTCCTTTTCTTCGAAGCCTTTAATCATCTCTTCTTCCTTAAGTACTCTCAAGAGTTCTTTATTCATCTTTGTATTGATGACGTTAACAACTCTTTCTTTTCTCATTATTGAGTTTTGCATTCTTGCTAACAAATCAGCAATTAAATCGTTCATTCTTTTTATATATAATTAAATTACCAAATTGACTTTTGAACACCAGGGATTCTTCCCTCACTAGCTAACTGTCTAAAACAGATTCTGCAAATTCCATAATGTCTGATATATCCTCTAGACCTACCGCATAATTCACATCTGTTGTATACCCTTGTAGGATACTTAGATTTGATCTTTAACTGTCTTGCTTTGTATTCTTTAGCTTCTGTTGACATCTTTTATGAAAGGAAATCCAAATTTATCTAAAAGTAATTTTCCACTTTTTGCATCTTTAGCTGTTGTAACTATTGTTACCTCTAAACTTCTTATCTTCGTTACACTGTTAGGATCAACTTCAATGAAAATTGTGTGATCTTCAATACCTATTGAGTAGTTCCCTGCTTTATCAAATGATTTAGCTTTCAATCCTCTAAAGTCTTTGACTCTTGGAAATACAACATTTATCAATTTATCAAAGAACTCCCACATTCTCTCCCCTCTTAATGTAGCAGATACACCTATTTCCATACCTTCTCTAAGTTTGAAAGCTGAGATAGCTTTCTTTGCTTTATTTACTACTGGTTTCTGACCTGTTATCAATTCCATCATCTTTACTATCTCATCCAAAGCACCTTTATTAGCGATTGCTTCTCCAGCACCGATATTTACAACTATCTTTTTTAGAGTAGGAACTTCCATAACATTAGTGAAGTTTCCCTCTTTCATTAGCTCTGCTTTTATTCTTTTGTTGTATTCTTCACTTAATCTTGCCATCTTTATTATTTAGTATTAGTTTTTGATTTAGTAGTTTTCTTTACAGTTTTTTTAACTTCTTTTGTTTTTGTTTCTTTCTTTACTTCAACCTTTTCTTCTTTCTTAGTTTCAATTACCTTCCCACATTTCTTACATATTCTTACAACTTTTCCATCTTCTCTCTTCAATCCAACTCTTGTTGTTTTACCACACAATGGACAAACCAATATCACTTTTGAAACTGCCATTGGTTTTTCTATTGTTAATATCTCGGATGTTCTAGTTCTACCATCACCTTTTAGATGTCGCTTAGAAACGTTAACACCACTTACAATAACCTTATCATTCTTAAGATCTACAGCAACAACAGGACCTGTCTTTCCATTGTCTCTTCCGTATAATATTTTTACTGTATCACCCTTTTTAATCTTCATCTTCTTATTTCTTAAATTACAATACTTCTGGAGCAAGAGAAACAATCTTATCAAATCCCTTCTCTTTTAATTCTCTAGCTACTGGTCCAAATATTCTTGATCCTCTTGGTGCTTTACTCTTTGGATCTATCAATACTCCTGCGTTATCATCAAACCTAATATATGTTCCATCTTTTCTTCTGTATTCCTTGTGCACTCTTACAATAACTGCTTTTCCAACCTCGTGTGTTTTAACTCCACTATTTGGCAATGCCTTCTGTACAGCAATATTAACAATATCACCGATATGAGCATATTTCTTTTTAGATGCTCCAGGAATTCCAAAGATCTTTGCAATCTTAGCTCCGCTATTATCTGCAATTGTTATTTGTGTCTCTCTTTGTACCATATTATTGCTTGTTTACAACTACCCAATTTACATTCTTAGAATAAGGCTTACATTCTCTTATTGTTACTTTTGTTCCAACTTCCAAAGGTTCATTTGTATGAGCAAAGAAAGTCTTCTGTCTTCTCATGACTTTTGAATACTCCTTGTGACTGTATATCTCTTCGATTTCAACACGAACAGTACCAGTCATTTTGTTGCTGACTACTATTCCCTGTATCTCTCTCTTTTTTGTTATTTTTGCTATTTCTTTTTTCATATTTTTTTATTTGGTAACGGCCTGTATTCTATCAATTATTTATCTTATTCTCAAGCTATATTGCCGTCTTTGTAACAAATTTAGCTTTTAAGGACAACTTCTGTGCACCAAGTCTCATTGCTTCTTTTGCGGTGGCTTCATCTACACCACTCATCTCAAAAAGTAATGTACCCGGGACAACTACTGCAACGTATCCTTCGATTGCACCTTTTCCACCAATCATTTTACTGTTTACTGTTTTATGTGTGTATGGTTTCTGTGGGAAAATCTTAATCCAAACTTTTCCTTTTCTCTTGATATGACCTGTTATTGCTTTTCTTGCTGATTCTATCTCTCTTGCTTCTAACCAACCGTTTTCCATAGCTTTCATTCCATACTCTCCAAAGGCCAATTTGTTATTAGCAGTAGCTACTCCACCCATTCTTCCTCTAAATTCTTTTCTGTATTTTCTTCTTTTAGGTTGTAAGTTCATAGTACTCTAATTAAATATATTATTCTTCTTCTTGATAGTCTGTCTTAGTTCCTTTGTATATCCATACCTTTACCCCCATCAATCCTGCATCTAATGTCTTGGCTGTGTCCATTGCAAAATCAATATCAGCTTTCAAAGTCTGAGCTGGAACTGTTCCTGCTGTTGTTTTAATAGTTCTTGCCTGACTTGCATTATTTATTCTTCCAGATATCCAAATTCTTAATCCTTTTGCACCTGCCATCATTGCTTTCTCTTTTGCACTCATCATCAAAAGCTTGGATGGTTGTCTTCTTTCAATACCCTCTGCTATTGTTCTTGCAATTATTCTTGCGGATATATCTGCTTTCTTAACTTCCTTGATCTTTACTTCAATGTCCATCTTTGTCATCTTCTTCATCTCTTTTTGTAGCTTGTCTATTCCCTCTCCACCCCTACCTATAGCTACACCTGGTCTAGCCACACTTGCCAATACTTCAATTTTATTAGCAGATCTCATAATTTTGACCTGATCCACACCCGCATCTTTCAATGTCTTTCTTACTTTTTCTTCAATTTTCAAATCTTGCGCAAAAATCTTAGGAAACTGTGCCTTGTCTGCATACCAGACTGCATCCCATGTTTTATTAATTCCCATTCTTATTGCGTTTGGATTGACCTTTCTTCCCATATTACTTAACTTTTAATTCTAAATTAAGATGTGATCTTCGCTTATTCAATCTTGATACTCTACCTCTAGATGCAAATTGTGCTCTTTTGAGTATCTTACCTTCATCTACAGATATATTATTTACAATCAAATGATCCTTATCAACACTAAACAAATCTCTTGCACTTGCTACACCTGATTCCAATGCCTTTTTGACAGTTAGAGTTCCCTTTTTATTAATCAATGTAAGTGAATCTAATGCTTTATCTACTCTCATTCCTCTTACAACATCAGCTACCAACCTCAACTTTGTTGGTGATTCTGCTATGTCTCTTACTTTTACTGTTACTAATTTCTCTTCCATCTTAATATTTTTATTTAATTATTATTCAAATCTTCCGCTACTACCGTAAACTTGTGAAAGTTTGCCCTTCTTAGCATGGCCTTTAAACTTTCTAGTAGGAGAAAATTCTCCAAGTCTATGTCCTATCATTGATTCAGATACCAATACTTCCTCATGTTTTTTACCGTTGTATACCAAAAATTTCATCCCAACCATCTCTGGTGTTATTGTTGAAGGTCTAGCCCATGTCTTTATCGGAGAAAGTTTACCACTCTCTCTTGCAGCTGTTACCTTTTTCATCAATTTTTCGTCTGTATATGGTCCTTTCTTTAATGATCTAGACATATTTCGATTTTTCTAAATTATTTCTTAGCAAAAGGTCTATTCTTTGACCTTCTCCTCTTAATTATCAATTTCTCAGTTCGCTTATTATCTCTTGTTCTAGTACCCACTCTATTACCCCACAAGTCCTTAGCAGCTCCACCAATGACACCCTTACCTTCACCACCACCGTGTGGATGTTCAACTGCGTGCATAGCCATACCTCTAACTGATGGTCTCCATCCTAAGTTTCTTCTTCTTCCTGCTTTTCCAAGTTTTACATTTACCTTATCTTCATTTCCAACCTGCCCAATAGTTGCCATACATGTTGCAGCTACCAATCGGATTTCTCCTGATGGCATCTTTAACTGTACGAAGTTACCTGTAGGATCAATACCTTGTACTGTAATTACATTTCCAGCTGATCTACAAAATGCTGCGCCTCTTCCTGGAATACTCTCTACACAATGTACAGATGTTCCCGAAGGAATGTTCTTGAGTTGCATTGCATTTCCTGGTAATACATCCGTCTTTTCTCCAGATACCAATGTGTCTCCAACATTTACTCCTCGAGGTGCAATTATATATCTTTTTTCACCATCCGCATACTGTAAAAGTGCTAAGAATGCAGTTCTGTTAGGATCAAAGTAAAAACCTTCAACCTTTGCTGGAACTCCAAACTTTTCTCGCTTGTAGTCAACTACCCTTATTCTTCTTTTAAAACCACCACCTCGGTGTCTTACAGTTACTTTACCTTGGCTGTTTCTACCTGAGTTCTGATTCTTTGCTATTGTTAAGCTTCTTGGACCTTTTTTCTTTTCTAGCATTGATCTATCCCCTAATCGGGTATGTCTCAATGTCGAAGTTTTTGCTTTAAATGTTTTGACTGCCATTGTTATATATTTAAGAATTCATCGATTTTATCACCCTTTTTAAGAGTTACTACGAACTTTACTAAATCTGACTTTCTAAGAGTTCCGTTAGTTTTTGGATTTCTGTGCGACTTCCCTGGTCTTACTACACTGTTTACCTTTTCAACATGTACTTTGTATTTCTTCTCAACTGCTTTACCTATCTCTATTTTATTATTACCTCTTGTTACTAAGAATGTGTATTTACCACTTGCATTAGCTAAGTTGTAGCTTTTCTCGGAAACAACAGGTTGTAATTGTATCTCTTTATTTTCCATCGGTTAATCTTTCTTCAAGAATTTTAACTGCATCCTGGTCTACAAGAATATTTCTTGCGGATACCAAGTGCTTTGTATTTACTTTTTCAGGAGTAATTACAGTTACGTTCTCAACGTTATCTAAACTTCTCTTAACATCAACATTTGCAGTTATGACCAATGCTTTCTTCCCTATTTTCTCATCTAGTGCTTTTCTAATTTCTTCTTTGGGCATATTCACAAAGTTCAAAACTTCTTTTCTTAATCTTTCAGACAACATGATACATGTGGCTTTTCTTGCCATCTGCTTGTTAATCTTCTTACTCCAGTTCTTATCATTAGGTGTAAATGTAACACCACCACCTACCCAAAGTGGAGATCTAGTAGAACCTGATCTTGCTCTTCCAGTACCTTTTTGCTTCCATGGCTTTCTACCACCACCTCTTACATCACCTCTTGTTTTTGCATTAGAAGTACCTTTTCTCTCGTTACTCATGTAAACATAGAGCACTTGAGCTACCAAATCACCATTAAAAGGAATTTCCCAAACATTCTTGTTTAGTTTAACCTCTTGTGCTTTTGGTTTTACCTCTTTAGTTTTTGTAGTTACTTTTGTCTTTTCCATTATTATTCAGTATATATAGCTATTAAGTCACCATTAGAACCAGGAACTGGTCCAGCTATCAAAACATATGTATCTTTAATATCAACGATTTCTTTCTTTTTTATTGTGATTGTATCTTGACCCATTCTTCCACCCATTCGCTTACCTTTTAATACTCTTCCAGGATCTGTACCTGCACCAATTGACCCAGGTCTCCTTTCTCTATCTGATTGACCGTGTGTCTTTGGTCCTCCTGCAAATCTATATCTCTTAACAACACCTGCGAATCCTTTTCCTTTTGATATGCCAGTTATTTCAACTTTGTCTCCTGATTCAAATACTTCAGCTTTGATTGCATCTCCTATTTTAATATCTGCAATATCTAATTCACCTTTAAAATATCTTCTTTGTGCTGGAACTTTATTTGCTTCTTTGTATTTACCTGTTAATGCTTTGTTGGAATGCTTTTTCTCTCCCAATCCTAATTCAAAACCCATAGGCTCAACAAATGAAAGTATGCAATCTTTAACATCAACAACTGTCACAGGGACTACCTGTCCTTCCTTGTTGAATACTCTTGTCATTCCTTTTTTAATTCCAATTAACGCTTTCATCTTTTTTATAAATATATTATTGTATTTCGACACCAACTCCTGCAGGCATTTGGAGATGTTGTAGTGCATCTATAGTCTTTGGAGTAGGATCAATGATATCTATTACTCTTTTATGCGTATTTATCTCAAAATGTTCAATTGAGCTCTTGTAAATAAATGGCGATCTGTTAACAGCAATTTTTCTTTTTCTAGTTGGCATAGGGATAGGACCAGCAACCTTAGCACCTGTGCTTATTGCTGTCTCTATGATGCTTCTAGCAGATTTATCTACTACTACTGAATCATAACCTTTCAACTTTACTCTAATTTTTGCAGTACTAGCCATTATTTAAAAGAGCTAAATTAATTATATAGTGAGGCGGGGGTTTATTCCCGCCTCATTACATTACTTACTTAATAATCTCGGTAACAATACCTTGACCAACTGTTTGTCCACCCTCACGGATAGCAAATGTTAATCCTTTTTCAACAACCACTGCAGAAACCAACTTTACTGTGAATTCTGTGTGATCGCCTGGTGCTACCATTTCAACACCCTCTTGTAGAGTTACTTCTCCTGTTACATCAGCAGTTCTGATATAGAACTGAGGTTTGTATCCAGATACAAATGGAGTGTGTCGTCCACCCTCTTCTTTGCTCAATACATATACTTCAGTCTTAAATTCAGTATGAGTTTCAACTGTTCCAGAAGCTGCAATAACCTGACCTCTTTCAACATCTTCTCTCTTCAAACCTCTTAGCAATACACCAATATTATCTCCAGCCTGTGCTTCTTTCATACTCTTGTTGAACATTTCAATTCCTGTAGCTGCTGTTTTGATAGGTTTCTTACCCATTCCCAATACTTCAACATCTTGTGCTAATTTCAACATTCCTCTTTCAACTCTTCCAGTTACAACTGTTCCTCTACCTTCAATTGAGAATACATCTTCAACAGGTAGCAAGAATGGCTTGTCTACATCTCTCTCTGGCATAGGGATATATTCATCAACTGCTTTGATCAACTCTCTGCATGATGCTAATCCTTCTTCTTCACCTTTTTGTGCTTTCAATGCATCACCTACGATTATTGGAGCATTCTCATCAAATCCATATTTCTTCAATGCATCTTGTACATCTGCTTTGATAAGCTCAAGAATTTCCTCATCTGCTTCACCAAACTTGTTGATGAAAACAACGATCTTAGGAACACCAACCTGCTTTGCAAGTAACAAGTGCTCTTTAGTCTGAGGCATAGCACCATCATTTGAGGATATAACCAAGATTGCGCCATCCATTTGTGCTGCACCTGTGATCATATTCTTAATGTAGTCTTTGTGTCCTGGGCAATCTACCAATGCGTAGTGTCTTGATTCGGTTTCGAATTCAACATGTGCTACAGCAATAGTTATAGATTTTGCTCTAGAGATTGGATCTTTATCTAATTTATCAATCATTCTTGCCCTATCTGCTTCTGGGTAGAATGCGTTTAGAATACCTCTTACCAAAGTGGTCTTACCGTGGTCTACGTGACCAATGGTACCGATATTCATGTGTGGCTTTGTTCTATTAAAATCTGCCATGTATATATTGTTAATAAATTATTTATATTATTTCTAATATACCGGTTTGCTATCTTTTGCAAACCTGCAATGGATATTATCAAAAAGTCGCCCGACTTGCAAGGGGTTTGTAGTAATTTACCGATATTTTGAGGCATATAATTTTGAGAAACTTTCTCAATATCGTACATAATTAAAAAAGGCTCTGAATTTAACAGAGCCTTTCTCGAATTGCAAACAATTACAACTATTTAGTTTTCCCTGCGACTTCATCTGCAACGTTCTTAGGAACATCTGCATAGTGTGATGGCTCGATATTTGCGCTTCCTCTACCACTAGTGATAGATCTAAGCTCACTGGTGTATCCGAATAACTCAGAAAGCGGAACTATTGCATCAATCTTACTAATACCATTGCCAAGACTCTCAGATCCTTGAATCTGACCTCGCTTGCTACTTAGAGATCCTGTGACATCACCCATATACTGGTCTGGCATTTCAACTTCAACCTTCATAACAGGTTCCAATAGTACTGGATTACCCATTCTACAACCTTCTTTAAATGCCATAGACCCTGCAATCTTAAAGGCTGCCTCAGATGAGTCAACTTCGTGGTAAGACCCATCAAATACTGTAACTTTGATATCCACTACTGGATATCCAGCTACAACACCCGATTTCATAGCCTCTTCAACACCTTTTTGAATTGGAGCTATAAACTCTCTAGGAATAGATCCACCTTTAATTGCATTTGTAAATTCAAAACCTTTACCAACTTCATTTGGTTCTAGTTTCAACCAACAGTGACCATATTGTCCCTTACCTCCAGATTGTTTGATATATCTTCCCTCTGCTTGTTCAACTACCTTTCTTATAGTCTCTCTGTATGCTACCTGTGGCTTACCTACATTAGCTACTACATTAAATTCTCGCTTCAACCTATCAACCATGATTTCCAAATGAAGTTCACCCATTCCGGATATAATTGTCTGACTTGTTTCTTGGTTTGTACTTACTCTAAATGTAGGATCTTCCTTAACCAATCTAGTTAAAGCATCTGTTAATTTCTCTTCATCCGATTTAGTAGCTGGTTCGATAGCTTCAGAAACCACTGGTTCTGCAAATGTAATTCTCTCCAAGATTACTGGCTTTGCTTCATCGCAAAGAGTATCTCCTGTTGTAGAATCTTTGAGACCTACAATAGCACCAATATCTCCTGCTTTTAGGAAAGGAACATCTTCTCTATCATCTGCATGCATTAAAACCAATCTACTAACCCTTTCTCTGACATTTCTTGTTGAGTTCAACACATATGTTCCAGCATCTATCTTTCCTGAATAGACTCTGAAATATGAAAGATTTCCAATGTGTGGATCATTTACAATCTTGAATACTAAGGATGAGAATGGTTCGTCTTCTTTTGCATGTCTTTCAACTTCTTCTCCAGTCTTTGGATGTACACCCTTGATTGCAGCAATATCTAATGGAGATGGAAGACATATAGTTATGTAATCTAGCAAGACCTTTGCCATTGCAGATCTAGAATCACCACCCAATACAGGGAATAACTTCATTTCTAATGTACCTTTTCTTAATGCTGCATACAGCTCTTCTGTTGTTAGCTCTGCACCATCGAAGTATTTACTCATCAAGGCATCATCTTGTTCTGCCAATGCTTCAAGCAAAGTCTCTCTATGGCTTGCTACAGAATCTTTCATATCATCAGGAATTGGAACTTCTATCAAATCTGGAGTATCAATTCCATCATATGTGTACGCTTTCATCTTAATCAAGTCTACATATCCATGTAACTGTTGTTCTTTTCCAATTGGCAATGTAACTGCTACAGCTTTTGGACTTAATCTTGTTCTAATAGTCTGGAAGCTGTGGTCAAAGTCTCCACCAATTAAGTTGATCTTGTTCATAAAACAGATTCTTGGAACTGCATATTTATTTGCTTGTCTCCAAACTGTTTCAGATTGTGGCTCTACACCTTTTCTTCCATCGAAGATTACAGCTGCACCATCCAATACACGAAGTGATCTCTCAACCTCTGCTGTGAAATCTACGTGACCTGGGGTATCAATAATATTGATTCGATGTCGTTTGTTGTTATAGTCCCAGAAGCATGTTACTGCTGCGGACATAATGGTAATTCCTCTTTCCTGTTCTTGTACCATGAAGTCAGTTGTTGCTGCGCCATCATGCACTTCTCCAATCTTGTGTAACTGTCCAGTGAAATACAAGAGTCTTTCTGTAGTTGTAGTTTTTCCAGCATCAATGTGAGCAATGATTCCGATATTTCGGATTTGCTCCATAGGCATTTTGATATTATATGTTGTCTTATCCATAAAGTTATTAATTAATTTAACAGTTACAAAAAGGAAAGTTTACACTCTCGCAGTTGCGATTATATCAGAACTAGTCTACGCTAGACAACAGCCTTGTAGCTTCATCTGTAATGCTGTAGTCCAAATCATACTCAATTGCTTTTTTAAGCGAGTCAGAAGCTTCAGTGGCTTGTCCCTGCTCAAACTGCAACCTTCCTAACAAAAGATAGTATTTAGGATTATATCTATCTATCTTCAGTAGCTCATCCAATTGCAGATTTATCTGTGCTATGTCTGCATTTCTATCTAACAATGTTTTGGTATTTAAATAGAGATATTCCTTCTTATCATTGTCCTCCAAAGTCATATTGGCCAACAAGCCGAGGTAATAATCAATCTTTTCGGCGTTGTTTAAAGTCTCATTTATCTCTGCACCATAGATATACAGGTAAGATGCTTTTACATTCTTTAATACACTTTGCAAAATTTCATCTGCTTTCAAAGTCATATTATTTTCTAAAAGTATATCTAAATATTCAGATACTAACTCTTCTAATGGTGCTTTGCCTTGATACCCTATCGCCTTGTCATAGTTAGATATGGCGTTATTTAAATCATTCTTGGCCATGTATGCCCTAGCTTTAGCCCAGAAAATGCTATCTTCCAAGCCACCTAATGTAGCAGCTTTATCAAGCTCTGTTAATGCTTTATCATACTCACCTGTTTCGAGATATGCTCTGCCTAAATAATATACTCCCTCTAAATACTCCACTACATCTGCTTCCATAGGTTCAAGCATTGCAACCGCGATCGCTGGATACCCATTATTTATATACACCCTCGAGAGTTTGGTCGCATTAAATTTTGCATCTGTATCCAATGAACCAAGTACTGTTGCAAACTCTTCATAATATGCTTTCCATTTCTCAACTGGAGTCACCCTTCCTAAGGTACTCTTAGCAGAATCAACATCTGAAGATGCCTGTATATATGAAAGAAGAAGTGTAGCTTCAGAAAGGTATTCTTCTTGGTATAGGTCTTTTTCGAACTGCTTTGCTGCATTATCCAACTCCCCTTGTTTCAGATATACTTTTCCAATCATCAATTCTAATGCTTGATCACTGACTCCAACTCCCTGCCCTTTCTTAAATGTTTCAAGTGCTTTGGCATAGTCTGATTGAGTATAGTAGGCATTGCCTACCATCAAATACAATGCGGCTTGATCATTATTACTTAGCTTTTGAGCAGAACTTTCTAGTATGGATAATGCATCATCTGTTCTGCCTTTGATTATTAAAATATCTACAATTCCTTCAAATGCTTCAACTCGGGTTGGAATCATATCCGCAGCTTCATAGTAAAGTGCCATTGCCGTAGAATACTCTTGGCTGTTATACATTGTTACCGATTCTTTTATCTTACTCTCGTATGATGCCTCTTCTGCACTTGTTACTCTATTCGATATGAAATACCAAGCAGCTAGTCCACCTATTACTATTGCAAGCACAATCCAAGGTAAAAGTTTTTTAAAAGTGAGAGCAGTTTTCATAGTTTGAATATAGCACAGATCATACTCTGTCTCAATTATATGTTAAAATAGTTCTACCTATGAAACTAGCAAAAGTTTTTGGCCTAATATTTAGTATTGTTCTTTTTCTTTTACTCAATAGTTTTGATAAAAGATATCTTCAACCCAGTGTACCTGTATTGAACTCTAACTGGTCGAATATTGTGTTTGGGATAGATAATGATGAATCTGTTGCCCAATTACAACTTAAATATATAACGGTGGATAATGATGGAGATATTCAACACTTCCTTACCTCTGCCCCTACTCCCATAGATGCTTTAATTGAAAATGGATATTCCGTAAGTAATATGAACCGGGTAATAACTACCTCGCCACTTAATGTATTAACAAACAATGCATATATAATAATTCAGACATACAGAACAACCCTTGAGGATATTACAATTGCCGTACCTTTCGAAAGAATTACCCAAGGGAACTCTTTGTGTCAAACCCTAAGTAAAAAGATCGTAGCACAGCAAGGTGTACTAGGCGTTATGACCCAAACATTTAAGAAAACATATCAGGGAGGTGATTTAGTTGCCTCAGAGATTATCAATCAAAATATACTAAAGACTCCTGTGAAAGAGATTGTTATTCTTGAGGGTCCAGATGATGATCCAAGTGAGGTTCCGCAGATCGGATATAACTGTCCCTATTGGGAGTCATATATAGACAATAACGTAACAGCTAATGATGAAGAAAAACAGTGGCTTAAGTTTACAATGCGTTGGGAGTCTGGATGTAATGCAGAAAGCAACAAAAACTCATATTACAAAGGCCTTTTTCAATGGGATCCTTGCCTCTGGTATGAGCAATTTCCCAATGACAATATCTTTGATGGTAAGGCACAAATTAAAAGAACGCTTGAGAAATTACGAAAAGGGGCAAGACCTCAGTACATGTGGCCTGCTGTGTACAAGAAGTATGTTGCAAAATATGGAGAACTTAGCTGGTTAAAATAATACTAAGCATTCCAGCTGTAATATTCACATATCTCTTGTGGTATCTCACCAAGAAATCTCGATGGTATTTGTGATGTAAATCCTTCTCTTGTAAGTCTTGTTTCTGCAAATGTTAACGTTAGTTTTTGTCTCGCCCTTGTTATACCAACATAGCAAAGCCTACGTTCTTCCTCTAATTCACTCTCATCCGTGAAGGCCCTTGAATGTGGAAGTAACCCTTCTTCCATACCTATTACAAAAACATAATTGAATTCTAGTCCTTTTGACGAGTGAAGAGTCATAAGGTTAACATATGAACCACTCCCATCTTGGTTTTTATCTTGTTCCTGTTCTATTAGATTTATTTCATTTAAAAACATCTCCAAACTATTACTCGGATATTTCTGGACATAGGTATAGGCTACATTCTTCAATTCGGTTACATTTTCTTTTTTCATCTGTGCCTGATCAGTTCCATCATCAAACCATTGAATATATTTCGTTTTTTCAAGAATAATATCTATGATATCTAACAGATTTTGTTTCCTCGCCTCTACATACAGAAAACCAAAAGTGGATATTAGGGAGAGATATTTTCCTAACTCACTTGCTACACTATCTACTCGGCTAAGTAGATTTCCACCTAAATCAACAATATCTTTACTTTCAGGATGACTATTCACATATGCCGCTACTAAGAGTTCCCCTATGGAACAGTCTACCTGCCTTGCCAAATCGTGCAAAGTAGCAACTGTCTTGGGCCCTATCTTTCTTGTTGGGACGTTAAGCACTCGTCCCAAACTTAGTTCATCTTTAATGTTGTATAGGAAACGTAAATAGCTTATTACATCCTTAATTTCTTTTCGCTCATAGAATCTAAAACCACCCACGAGTTTGTATGGTACCCCTGTTTTTAGCAAAGCTTCTTCAACTGCTCGAGATTGGTAGTTAGTTCTATATAAAATGGCGATATTGGAGAGTGGAATATGCATCTCTCGCATATGTCTTATCTTTTCAACTACATACTCTGCTTCATCCTCTTGATCTCTAGCCTGGTATACAGAAATGTTCTCTCCTTCTCCATTATCAGTCCAGAGCTTTTTATCAACTCGTTTGTTATTTTGTTGTATAACAGCAACTGCTGCGGATATTACATTTTTTGTAGAGCGGTAGTTTTGTTCTAGTTTAACCACAGTTACATTACTAAAATCTTCTTCAAATGATTGTATGTTCTTTATGTCTGCTCCTCTCCATGCGTATATACCTTGATCATCGTCACCAACTACACAAATATTTTGATGCTTTTCGGAAAGTAATCTTGCAAACTTGTATTGTGCATTATTTGTATCTTGGTACTCATCAATGAGAAGATAGTGGAATTTATCTTGGTAGTGTTTTCTTACCTCTTCATTTTCTTCTAACATTTTTACAGTTAGATACAAAAGATCTCCGAAATCTACAGAGTTTTGAGTTTTTAGTTGTTTCTGATATGCGGGATATATTTCTGCTGCTATATCTTCAATATATCCTCCATAGTGAGATCCAAAAGTTTCGGGTGATATCATTTCATTTTTAGCTGCACTTATGAAATATGATACTGATTGGGGTTTTATCTGCTTTATATCTATCTGCCTTTCAATCATCAACTCCTTTATGAGATTCTCCGTATCATCTGAATCATATATTGAGAAATTGTTTGTTAAACCAACCGCTTTGGCATTTTGTCTTAGAAAAAGTGCACCTATGGAGTGAAATGTCCCAACTGACGGAAGATCTTCTATGTTTGCCCCGATATCTTTTAGTATACTTTTGATTCTCTCCAACATTTCGCCTGCAGCTTTCTTAGTAAATGTAACTGCTAGAATATTATTAGGTTGGATATGTTTTTCACTTATGAGATATGCAATTCTGTTCGTTATGACGCGTGTTTTCCCTGAACCCGCGCCTGCAAAAACAAGAAGGGGACCTTCAGTACATTCAACAGCTTTTTTTTGTTCTGGATTTAGATTTCCAAGAATAATATCACGGTTCATAATATGATTTTAGGATTATATCTTTTTCATATATCGAGAGAATACCCAACCTACTGTATTTTCATTATACTGTACCTTCATCCATCCGTTCTCTTCATCAAGTAGGATATATACTACACCATTGTCTACGGTATCTATAATTTTACAACTATACCACTGGCAAGTACGAATATTTGCAAATCCATATTGTGAAGAAGCTACTTGAACTAAAGCTTTTGTTCCTTTAACTATCGTAAATTTAACTTCAAATTCAGAGTCTTCAAATGGTTGTTTTGTAAATTTCATAACATTAAAGAATTCAGAATATTCGCCAGGGGCTACTTGTGCCATGAGATCAAACTCAAAAGTTCCATTCTCCCCTGCCCTGATAGCGGTATCAGATATGTGGGTTGGCTTACTAAAGCTATCCCAAGTTCCATTGATTGCAAATCGGCTATTTAGCTCGTCTTTAACAGATATATATATTGGGTATTTGTCAGTTAGCCATGTAAAATCATTCATATTTTTTATCTTTACTGTTACATGTAACTTTGACCCTATCTCCACATCTTTGCTGTATGTTACCTCCTCTATTTTTGCTTTGTAATCTAACTCCCCACTTGTATATCCTTTCCATGATGAGAACGTGTCTAATACTGATTGTTTGAAATCACCAGTTAGCTCTCCTGGTACTAATTTTGCAAGTTTTCCTTCCTGTTGCACAATACTAAACTTAGCAACAGAGAGACTAGATATTCCCCACGAAGATGCTAGTGAGTCTACTAAACCATACATTGCAGATGAGGCTCTGTTGGTTAGTATGGGGTCATTTGAGAGATATCCGATTAATATACTTCCTTGAGCATCTCTTAATTCAGGGTTAGCCCCTACTCCCCCTGATCGGCCTTCATATATTGCTCCATTTGTATCTACAAGATAGTTGTATGGGATATCAGCAAAATGCAGTCTAGTTATTGAATAGTAATACAACGCCTTAACCCAAAGGGATGGATTCTTTTGTAATTCTGGAGAGCTAGTAGTTATTTGCGATATATATATAGTCGTTGGTGTAACGTACACTGTTTGAGATTGGTCTGATATCGTCGTATCGAATTTCTGAGTAGCTATGGTGTTGATCGATGAAGCAAAAACACTTGTTGGAATTAGAAGAAATATTACACTTAGTATGGCTTTTATGACAGATTTCATAGTGACATTGTAGCACAGATTACTCTGCTGTTGATACATATTCTGGATCAATCGCATTAACATATCCTATGGCAGGGATAGTATATTGGGTATCTTTGTATTCGATCTCACATTGCAAATCGAGTCTGTATACTGGGGTTAAATTCTCCTGATCAAGAGACTTGTAAAGATAGATGATGCTTGATGCAGTACTTCTGCAATTTGATAGCGTTTTCATAATATTGTCGAAATCATCAGTAAGATAGTCTATACCTGAAAGAACAGAACTTTGTATTGTGTTTACCGCAGGATATACCTCTTTAGGATATCCTTTCAGATTTATGTACTTTGCTAAGCCAGAAGAACTGATTAGAGGAAGGCTATCTTCTGATTTGATAAACTCAGTTAACAGAATCTTTCCATACAAGATTTTTCCATCTTTTGTAGCTATGTAATCAGTTGCTTGTTTGTTAAATATGGTCTCTAGGTTTAGGTTGTCTAATGTTCGTTTAGCATAATATATGGTTTCTCCAGTTCCTTGTTTATCACTTACAGGTAGAGAATATGTCCAATTTTTTTGGAAATATTTGCTAGCGAACTGGGAGAATGAATATCCGTTGATACTGGCTTCGTCCCATACAATGCCGCTTTTAACTGAGAATATTACAGTGTTTTGTTCTAACTCATAGATGACATAGTTATCTCCATCTCGCCATTCATAGTAAGATCCTTCCTCGCCTATGGTTTGTTCCAACTTTGCATCTATGGTCTGAACAAATGATTCTACTTTGTCCAACATCACTGTTTTAGAGATGGTATACATATGGCCATCCGATTTTTCTATTTGCGTATCATTTAAAGCTATCGTCTGTGTTGTAGAGCTTAAAGATTCCTGGGTTATTGGTTCTTTAGGATATGGGTTGGTTTGAGCACGAATTACAAAATACAATGCTACTGCAAGTGCAATAATGAATATCCCTATGATTATTAACAATGTAATTTTCTTTTTCTTTTCCATATTTAGGGCTTTTGTTCAAATTATGGATCACATACACTAATATCACATCCAAATCCTCCTTGTGCACTGTTGTTATTTAGGACATCTCTTGGATTTACCACTTGACCATTTACTTTGGTCTGGATGTGCATATGCTGGCCTGAAGAACATGCCGTGGTAGTTTCCTGCAAGGTCATTACTCTTGCTACTCTTTGTCCTGACGACAGGGTAGATCCTACTCCAAATGTAGTAGCTACGTGAATGATTTTAAACTCATAGGTATTGCCCCCGTATGAGGCAGTAAATACTATCATTCCTCCTGCCGATCCAGCAGTACATGTCGTCATTCCTGAATATGTTACTTTACAGTTATTATCTCCACAGAACGCAGGGGCATAGAAGAAGGTCGCTCCGGAGGAGACATCTATTGCTGCAACACTTCTGTGAGAATAGCTTCCATATGGACCTTGGGAACAGTGGAAACTTCCAGAACCTAGTAAGCATTTCTCACCCTCTGGAAGTGTTCCTCCCACGAAATCTCCCATACCATTGGCAAGGTCATCTTCTCCTGTTATTGGGCTAGTTCCTTTAAAATTTGGATTAGTTACAACCTCGCCAGGAACAGTATTTGTATATGCATAAGCTTGAGAATCGTAATTTTTCTTCTCCGTAGAGGAAATGAAAACTATGAAACCGATTATTCCTAAGCCTGCAAGAAGTACAACCTGTACAAGTATTTTTACAGCTCCATATAGAATGTCTACAACAATTCCACTTAAAATCGGGACTATGAATGAGCCTAATCCTCCTGTGGCAGCTATACCTAAAGCATCTAGTATTCCAATTACAATAGCTTTTGCCACCACTTCAAACCCACCTTTTACTAACCATTTTTCAAGAAGAGCTAAAGCTTCCTCGTCACGAATTCTTTTAATTAAGCTGTTATATACCCTCTGCCTTAATCTTTTATACAAATGATCATCCATCCAAGTTTTAATCATATCTCTTTTTCTCTGTCCAAAAGAAAATATTTGCGCTAATTTTCTTGTAGCAAGAAGACCATTGGCATCTATTCCTAGCTTTTTTAAGGATTGGCGATACACATCATCCTTCATTAATCTATCGAAATCAATAGCACCGCCCTTCCCGAGTTGTTTAAGTGCATCCTGTGTAGCTTTATATGATAAATATACGAATCCTTCTCCATTAACAAAAAGAGTTCTCAGAATTGATCGAGGAGTTAGGTAATATACATTAGTCATCAATTTCTTATATGCAGAAGATAGTTTATTTCGCCCTTCAGCCGCAACAAATATTTTGATCTCTTCATCATGTCCCTCTGTATACTTCTTTCCTGTTTCATCTTTCAATCCCCAAGAATATGAACCAAATTTTATGGTTTCATCTTTTACAGGGATATAGAAGAAATTCCTATTTTTATCATATAAAGATCCATCTAATATGCTTGATATAGCATTTGGGGCTAATCCTGCGCCAAGAACATCTTTAAGTGAATCCACTTGACCTTCTCTTTTGCCAACCTTCCCCCAGAAATTTAGTAAATTTAGTTGTCTATCTCCCTCTTTTAAATTTTTTATCTGATCTTTATAATACCGCGCCTTATCTTTGTCTCCCGATTTTTGCGCAGCTTCCATTTTGACCTTGTAATCTGCAACCATTCTTCTCAGTTCTATTTTTGATTCTTGTACCTTATCCAGATCTAAGTGATTTCCAGTTACAATTACGCTGGCTTGTTCCAATTTGTCAATTCCCATCTCAATTTTTTGTCTTTCATTGGTGCTTAATCCTGGGTTTCTGGCTATGTACAACTGCATATCGTTAATTCTTCCCTCAATATTTCTAATTTCTAATTTGTTGTAAGTATCTAGGTCAAAGAGATCCACACCCTTGTCACCATTATTAAAACCTGTTCCAGAAATCTTTAAACCACCTTTTTTTACTAAATTATCATACCTCGTTAATGCAAGCCCTCCCAACCTTGCACTCGAAGGAGCCCCCGGAAGGCTTGGATTCCCATATGTGTTAGTTACAAAGTCTTTAACAGCAGTATTTCCTCTAAGGATCGCTTTTTGTAAAGCGATTTTTCTCTCTTCACTCATAGATTCCCAACCACTTCTCCCAAACATTTCTTTTCCAACGAGATTCGCTCCTCTACTAACAACATAGTTTTTTCTAGAGTCGGCATTTCCTCCGATTGCAGCTCCAGATGCCATTGCGAAAGCCCTATGTGCTTCAGCTTCACGACCAGTTTTTTCAGCTTCATAATGTCCCCTTATGGCTTTTTGGGCATCCAGATCAAGATTGTATTTTTTCGCCCAAGCATTAGATATTAGTTCTTGTTGAACTCTTCCCATGAATGAAGCTTTCATTGCTTCACGGATACCCATTTTTGCCGCAGATTTCGGTTTGTCAAAAAATTTATTTGGGTCCGAAAGGAAATTTATTAAATTTGTTGTTGTTAGCTTTGCATTTAACGATCCTGACTCATTCGCTTTTATTCTTCCGACTTCTATTGTAAGTGCATCATTTAAATTTGAAAGCACCTGATCCGTAACAAAAAGACCTGGCATCTCTAATGCTGCTGCTAGCCCATCTACAACTTCTTTAGAGGTAGAAATCCCTGTAGGTTTAATTGGCCTTCTTTTCTCTGGCTTCTTTTTTGCCTCCTTGAACACGAAGTCAAATATTTGACCCAATACTTCCTGCTCATCTTGTGGTTTCTTTCCATTACCCATTACTTATTTTCGTAGAGATCAAATTATGCTATTTCCCGAACAATCCACCAATCAAAGGAATCTTAGACATTCCCATCTTAGCACCAGCCATAGCATCTGCGGCAGCTCGGTTTGTCTCCATAACTGGAATTATTGCTTCTGCGAATTTTGGAGCCTGGCATGCATAGTAAATAACAAAAACTCTTAAAGCAAATGACACTATCAAACCCAAATATCCCGTGTCGACAGCAAGCGCTGTAGCTGTAGTAGCATCAGTACCAAGATTAGCTCCTGTAAGTTTATCTGGAAGACTTAATAGCACTCCCGTTGATTTTTCTAAAAATATTGGGATATTGATAATGAAGTAAGCAATTGGGAAGACCAACACATTCCTTACTATACTGGTAAACCAATTCGCTTTCATATTTCCTTTCCCAGGTAAAGTTCCAACCATAATTGTGATAGGGCCTATTACGACATTAAGCAACAATTCAAAATATGCTTTATATAATGTAATCAAAAGTTTTATTGCGCCAACAAATACAACACCAGCACCAATAATTATTGCTAAAATCGCGATCAGACCAGCAGCTTTTGCTTTCTCAACTGAAAGTACTAATTGAATCCATCCCCCTACGACGCTAGAAGAGAAACCCTGCAAAGATTTTGCAAAATCAGATGATATAGCTGTAAAGAATTGATCTGTCAAGTCCTTGTTAAACAATAACCCCATTAGAGGGCCAAGCTTGCCAATGGAGATACTCTCCCCTTGGAATATTGAATACAATAACGAGATAATAACTCCACCAATATCAATAACGATACCAGCGATTGCAAAACTAAAGGTTACAAGTATCAGACTTACAATAACACTTGGAATAGTATTACCAATTGATACCATCGTCTGACCACCAATTTTACTTCGGAACATTATCATAAAACCGATTGCTATCATGATAATAATAAAGAATATGTATGCAATATTTCTCATTTGATTCCAAAGCGGTGCGATACCAGAATCAATTAAGCTTTGGTATCCTGTTACATTTTCACCATCTGCAGCATACAAACCAGTAGCAGATTCTTTGTATCCTGGGACCCATTCTTCTTGAAGATGAGCCACAACATTAACATTCCCTTGATTCTGATAAACAAATGCTAATGCGTTATCAGAAAAACCTATCAATCCAATTTTCATATCTGCAGGAACATCTGGATTATTTAGAAGGGCCTCGGCACCCTCGGTATATTCTGGAGCCATTGTTGCCAAAACAATCCAAGCTGTATTCAAACCTAATTGGCCAGAATGACTGGTCATATTGTCTTGAGTTGCGTCATCAACACCACTAGCTTGATTATAGAATGTTTTAGTGCCAGACCAATCTGGAGAAATTTTTATAGTATCTTCTTGGGCATATACATTCATGACACCAAAGAAAAGGAACATGCTTGAAATTGCTATGAAAACAGTTTTAAACATCTTCCTATTGAAAAGACTTTCTACTTTTCCTAAAAATTCGTAAGTTTTCGATACATAGCTCATATTAGATATTTAATTAATTTAAATTACATCGAATACAATGCATCCGTTCTAGTGGATGATTCTTGTAACAAGAAATTTTTATATTGACTGACCGAAGGTGTATCCGATCCTCCGACATCATCAAATTCTGCAGTTTTGCGTTCATGGAAAAGATATGACATATCCCAAATGCACTTCACAGGGACTGAAACATTTGCGACATTAGCTTTACATTGGGTTATAACATATACAGATTCATAGGTAGAAGAAGATTCCGGATTCATACCCACCTTTGCTCTAGTGCCCGTTAAATCATTAGTTTCTTTAAACATAGGGCTGATCTTTACTGCAATTGTTGCAGCGTTAACACAACCTTCTTCATTAGCATCACAGTTGGTCCAATCAGCTGATGGAAAAAGTGTCCCTAAGGTACCCGAAATAACATTTACAAGGTTATAGCATACACTGATTGCAGCTGTTTTTAAGTCCATCGTATCTGTGTTCTTACATGTTCCTTCTAGTTGAAGTGTGGTTCCTGATGACTCCTCAGTCTGACCGGGATAGGTATACAGTATATCTTTTATCACTGTCGCCTTTTTATTTGATTCATCTGGATTAGCATTTACAGTAGAATCACACAGTGCACCACAATTATTATCCGCACGTTGATTAACAGTAAAATCTTTACTGCCACTCTCACCTTCAGTAGAAATCGTATATTCTGTTGTATATGCCTTGTTCTTCACCGCTCCGTCAATAACCTCGCTTACTGTCTCATCATGTAATTCCCCTGGTGCAGTATTAATCTCTACCATTTTATCTTTAATTACACCTCCTGCAGCGGGGTAATACTGGCTTTCGTTGGTTATATTTCCATTTGAATCCTGAATATTAAATGCTCCCGAAAGGAGTCTAATTGGTGCGATTATTGATGTCATTACGATAGGCGCATCCGTACTTACATAACCTTTTACTGTCAAATTTGCTTCGCTATCTGGCAATGTACATGCTGAGTCTGCAGAGTATTTATTTACTCCACCAGCGCAACCACCACCAGAAGTAGTACCAAGAACATTTCCCGTAGATACCTTTTGTGGTGTAACATCAGTTATATTCCCATTCTCCGAGATATTTAAGAATACGGAATTTGATTCGTAGCTATTATCTACAACCGTAGTTGCACATGTAGACGCTTCACTATTGTTATCCTTAGCTACAATATTCTTTACATCCGTGAACTTAAACATTACAAATCCAAAAACACCCAAGACAATTAAGAGTAGTAATGGTTTTTTGTTCTTCTTTGTTTGGTTATTCTCTGTATACATGCGATGTTTTGATTATATCAGATATTATAATTGTTTCTAGTTAAGTATTAAATGACTCCATAATTGGGTAATTTACCAACTGTATTTGTAGTATCACTATCTTTTATCGTTATCCCTATATCGCTTCCCGTGATGCCGTTCATTGATACAGATATTGCAGTAAATGACGGGATTGTACTTAAAATATCAAAATACATACTGTCAGAAGAGGTATATTCGAAATATTCTGTGCCATCTGTAGACCAGCTATCTGCAATGGATAATATCCATTTACCACTTTCATCCATAATGGTAGATATCGGCCCTGACTGTCCACTAGTTCCTGTGCTATCTAAGTCTTTAATGTAGGCTACAACTACGCCTTCCCCACTCTCTGGAACGTTACTGATCGTTCCTGTTATGGATACATATGATGGAGGTGTACTTAATGTGGCAAAGGTTGTGGCTGTATATTTGTTCCCACTGTTATCATATTTATTACTTCCTGATACTACTTCAAAGTAATATTTGGTCTCTGGTTGTAGTCTAGAAATGGAAACACTATGGATGTAATATGTTCCCCTATTAGTTACTCCATCTCTTTCATCATTGGCTTGGCTTGAGAGATCACTTGTGGTAGTTCCATAGTTTATATATCCTTGTTCGCTTGCTTGAGATGCCCATATTACAGTAAAGCCTGTGTCTGTTACATTGGTTATCTGTACCGTGCTTGATCCACTTGGCCAAGTAATTGTTCCTGCAGTAACCATATCCTCCCATGTTAGATCTTTTACAATACGAAAGACTCTTCCATCAATTGTTTCTTCCTCTGTGGGGGTTTCTGGCTCTGGATCAGGGATTACTACATCTGTATCAGGATCTTCAACTTCGACAGCTGCTTGTAACATAGAGACTGATGGGAAATATGAATAGAGTTGCGAATCTTCTCCAATACCAAATCCTTGTGTATCTTTTAATTTTCCATTGCTATCAAATAGCTCAGAGTATGCTCCAGTTAACTGATCACCGGTTTCTGTTTTGGATACCACTACAAGCACAAGATTTGTATCACTGTTTGAGATAACCAGGGAATTGTCTGCCACTTTTCTAAATGCAGAGAGATCCATTATCCAGTTTCCTCCGCTGGGCATAGTTGCAGATACTGGATATGCGGATTTGTCCTTTAATACAGCAAATACTAATACATCATCTCCTGATATCCCATCTACAGTTCCATGAATTGGATTGGGTGTTGGAGTATCTGCTGTAATTGAGGCAGTTTTAAATGTAAATTTGTTTCCATCTGTTGCAGTATATTCTGTGCTGTCTGATGTAATTACGAAGCTGTATGAGGTATTGGGTTCTAATCCTGTTAGCTCAACGAAGTGGGTATATCTCTTGGTATTACCTCTGGTGTCCAAAATTGGTGTTTGTGAGGTTCCATTTTTTACCAAGGCTACGGTTCCTCTAGTCTGTGAATCTGTAGTCCAAGTTACGGTTATGGAAGAGGTTGTTAAATTACTTAGGAGAACGTCTTTGGGTTCTGTATTAGCACTAGCTTTTGTAACAATCTGAACGACTTGGTATGAAGCAAATACCACCAAAGGTAGCCCTATAATCAGTATGAGCAGTGTAAGTATATTTTGTTTTTTAGATGGTATACGGGCAATCTTCATTAATAACTATAATAGCTAGTAATACGGAGAAATACAACGATATTATTCAGTTTCTTGTTTGTTTTTCTTAAGACTTCCCAAGAATGCCGATGCGGTTAATATGCCACCTGCTATTTTTCTGATTGGAGCTAGTACAGATTGATTAACTTCCTCTACTGTGCCTCTAATGGTTGCGATGCTGCTTTGAACATCATTAACTATTAGTTCGGCTTGTTGAAGCATCTTTGTAGCTTGTTTCATTGTTTCTCTTGCATCTACTACTGTTGTTCTTGTCTCTTTTATTAACATCGCTATGTAATACAGTATGAGACATACCATTACTGTTAATACACTGACAATTATCATCCAAAATACTGGTGGTATTGTATCCATTTTTAAAATATATTTAATTTAGTTATTTGGTATTTCCACAGGTTCCATTTAGACTTCCTCCAGCTTGCCATATGAGGGATTTACATGTTGTATCTGATGGTGCGTAGTTTGATATTCTCACAAAGTATCCATTAGCTGGGCTTATGGAGAAATCTAATCCATATTGTGTACCATTGTCTACTTGCAATCCTTCGTATTTGCTCTTTGATGTTGGCCACCATGATACATTGTTTGCAACTAATCCTGATATTGTATTTATTGAATCTATGAATGATCTTGCTGTGTATGCTGTTGTATATCCGTGGACTCCTACAAGGTTCCAACCTGCAGAGAATGCTACGGGAATAGATGATGTAAGATTATATCCTGGTATTGTTATTGTCCCACTGTCTGTTGCATATACTAGATATCCTTTGCCCGGAACTATGGTGAAGTTATTTCCGGTGCACGTATCACTTGAGCATGAGTATCCTTCGTTCCATCTTCCTCCATCAAATGTTGCAATATATTGTATGGTTACTCCATTATTTGCTGCTTGGGTTATGACGTCTTCAGCTGTGTATGCTCCAGAAGTTGCGTTGTTTGCTATGAAGTTAAAGGATATGAGGTTTATTCCTTCTTTAATATCATATTGTTGAGCTGTTGTTTCTTGAGTATAGGCTATTTTGTATATATTTTGGCTTAGAATATAGTCTTCGTCCGACTGTATATTATCAGGATCTGTAGGAGGTTGATAACCAGATTCACCATTGCCTTCGACGTACAATAGGTATGAAGAACTACCATTCGAAACTACTTCCGTTAAAGTCGTATTACTTAGTTGAAATTTATATAATCCTAATTCAGGCAAGTAATATGTATATGAGTTGGTAGCACCTTCATCTGAGGCATATGCTTTAGAAACAAAATTTAGAGCTGCCTGAGTAGGGATATTCTTACAATGGACTGTATATAAATATGCTCCATCATCATTAGTTCCAGCACCCTCGGCACTGTATTTTCCCCCGACGGCAACACAGTACTTTTTAAAAAGGCCTACTTTTCCTCCGCTAAGAGTATCCCCATTTAATGAATTGACCTGAGAAAGTAAGTAGGAATATAGTTCTTCACTTCCAGATGCAAGATCTTTCAAGTCTGTATCACTAATACGTGAGAAATCTACCTGATCGGCAATAACAGAGCTGCTACAATACTGACCTCCAGTAGCATCTACATCAACTATTTCCCCTTTACTATTTACACACGTTGAAGAAAATTTTTTACACGCGCTAGGATATTGCACTTTTTTTACCTTATCTCCGCAAGTTATTCTGCAAGCGCATAAGAAATCCTCCGGATCATTATATTCTACAGTACAATTTGTAGGCACTGCTGCTGTTGGGACACATGTCCCGCTAGCATTATAAGTTCCACCCTCACAAGGGTCTCCGTTCCACTTATCACATTGGAGCTGATTATTACATCTTCCTGCTTCCCCATCCTGTGTACAAGCACCACCTACAGTTGAGCACGTAACAGCAGCAATACATACTGTCCCATCAGCATTATATGTTCCACCGGGACAAGGATCTCCAATCCACTGATCACATTTAAACACACTCTGATCCGTAACACATCTTCCTTTTCCGCCATTTACTGTACAAGCCTGATTTACAGCTGTACAAGTAGTATCTGCTACAGCTACAGGGCATTTCCCAAAGCCATAAGCCGGCCAGGTCCCATTAGCAGTACAGATTCTTGAATTTCCCATCCCATCATTTTGACAATCTCCAGGAGTACATGCCGAATTGGTAGAACAAGCTCCAGTGCTCCATGCAGACCAAGATGTACCATTACATGTTCTGTGTTTATTACCAGAAGCAGAATAGTCACATGCTCCATTAGAATCAGCATTACATCCTAAAATGATAGTCTTTTGCCCACCATCTCCTGATACATCAACATCACAATTGCTACTATCTAAGCACTCCTGTATGTCATCATAATTACCCACTGTTCCAGCCAAGGCATTTATATTTCCAGCATCTTTGCTTAGTCCCATTGCATCAAGATTTTCTTCCGTAGATGTTCCATTTAGCGTAGCTAAAGCTTTTGCGAAATTCCCATAGCCCAAATCGGCAACTAGTGCTGGATCATAATTCCCACTAGAATCTGGAATACAACCAGTTATATCAAGTGAACCATCTACATACCCACAATCTGCAAATACTTTCCCTATTAACATACTTGTTGGAATGTTTTTCTTTACCACTACGTCTGGATATGCTCCATTGAAATATCCTAATATCCATAGAATCTCCTCACTATTCCCATAATTACGATATATACCCTTAGCTTTAAATGAATCATTTGTTAATTCTAAAGTAATAACATTACCCTGCGCATCTCTAACATTAGAAGCGTCTAAATACCATCCACCATCATCGTTTGTAGTACTACTGTAAATAATACTATCCTTACCCTCGCTACCATCATTAAATGTAATATATACCAAACCATCTCTAGAATATGTACCATCATCACCAACTACCTTTCCAAATATTGGGCTAGGTTCACCAACTTCTTCTAATACTTCAAATGTTTTAACTGTCGAGACACTATTCTTAAAACTCCATATACCATCGCCTACAACAAAATTATACGTAGAATTTTCATCCAGGTTAGTCATAGTTACACTATGAACATAGTAAGAGCCCCTGTTAGTAACACTAATCTTTGTACAATCGAAAGTCTCACTAACACTAAATGTACTGTCTTTAGTCTCATTCGCAGTCTTGTTAAATGCATCTACACAAGCAGTTTGAGCATCACTCACATCCCTATCATCATATGCTATGGTAGATCCAACAATCCCTAGAGGACCCGGAAGCACCTCTTTATCCTTCCTTACATACACAATACCCTTCATAGGAGAAGCGGTCGTCCAAGTAACCGTAGCAGAGCTATCCGTTATATTTGTTACTACAATACCTTGAGGCTTAAAAGTAATAGATCTGTAAACATAGTATCCAGCAAATCCAATTAACCCTACACCAACCAATACCAATATTATCTTTGATATCAGTCTTAATATCTTTTGTGTTTTAATACCCATATGAGCAGAATGATGTAAATATTAATATATATACATATATCAAACAAAATAATGGGAGATATGTCAAATATAATGGTATAATCAGCACATGCAAAAATATTTTGTAAGACACAAATTAAGCGTAGGAGACATAACTCACCTATCCGATTCGGACAGCGAGTTAATCATCTCTCAAGGAAAACTCCAAGTTGAGGATGTAATTGAGGTTGAAACATATCAAAATACATACATTGCACAAATTACAGATATGGAGAAGAACTCTGTAGAAGTACAAATTCTTGAAGATCGTGGTGCTAGAGAAAATTCATATGTACCAAGCATTTCCATCATACAGTCCTTAAGCAATGATACGAAGTTCAACTACTTTGTTGAAAAAAGTGTAGAGATTGGAATCGAGAAAATCATACCTACAGAGACAAGATATTCACTTAGAGGGAAGAGCAAAGCTATAAAAGATTATGGTATGTGGAACAAGATTATACGAGATGCTACCGATCAATCCAGAAACACCTTCCCTACTATGATTGAGAAACCAATCAGGATAAAAGAACTTTTGGAATACAATTTTGAAGAGGATGCAGTAAAGATATGTTTAGCTACTGAGAATGTAGATGCAAAATATCTAAGTGATGTAGATGTAAAAGACAAACCTGTATACATAGCCATTGGTCCTGAAAAAGGATGGAGTTCCTCAGATTTGGATGTATTTAAGGAATTGAATTTTACCTTTGTTAAACTACGAGGCAATATTTTAAGAACAGAAACTACTGGGTTAGTAATTGGAAGTATAGTTAAGTATATAAAGGAAGAAATATAATGTTAAAGTCAAAAAGAACTAACTACAAAAAACCTAGAAAAGAACCTCTAAATCCAAAGAAGACTTTCTTTACTAAAGAAAATCTTTTCATATCTAGAATGGCCAGTATATTGATGGTACCTAAACCAAAGATTATGGGGATATTTTCTTCAAGAGCTATCACCACTATTAGGTTGAATCCTTTAAAAGGGAATGTTGAAGCTACGAAGAAAGCGTTGGAAGACAAGGAATACAAGTTACAAGAAATTTCATGGGCTAAGAATTGCTACTTTGTATTAAACTATGACAAATCAGAAGTATCTCAATCACTTGAATATCAAGATGGAAAATTCTACATTCAGAATCTTTCAAGTATTTTAGATTCATTAGTTCTTGATCCTAAAGAGGAAGAGTATGTTTTGGACATGTGTGCTGCGCCTGGTAGTAAAACTACTCATATTGCAGCATTGATGAATAACAAGGGGAAGATATTGGCAAATGATATCGATATGAGCAGAGTTTCCTCCTTAAAGAATGTTTTGTACCAGTTTGGTGCAAAAAATGCGAAAGCTACATACAGTGATTCTGCTGAATTCGGTAAGAAATATCCTGAATATTTTGATAGAGTGCTTTTAGATGCTCCGTGTAGTGGCGAGGGTATGATCTATATGAATAGTCAGAAGCCTTTGAGGTTCTGGGGATTGGATAAGATAAAGAGGAATTCTTTCTTACAAAAGGATTTGATCGTTTCCGCATTTAGAACATTAAAAACTGGGGGTACACTAGTCTACTCTACTTGCACATTAGAACCTGAAGAGAATGAGGGGGTTATAACCTTCCTCTTGCAACATTTCCCAAATGCTACCGTAGAAGATATTGATATTGATTTGGCTGGTGAAAAGATATTTACCTCTAAAGGAATCACTAAGTGGAGTGGTAATACCTTCGATCCCGCTGTTAAGAAGACTTTGAGAGTCATTCCTAACAGCAAGATGATGGGCTTTTACATAGCTAAGATAAAGAAGAACTAAAGTTCTTCTTCTGTTTTCTCAGCTTTCTTTTCTTCGTTCTTGTCCAAACCTTTCATACTCAACTTGATCTTACCCATGTTATCTATACCAACGACTTTGACCTTAACAATGTCACCTTCATTAATGAAGTCATGAACATCTTTAACAAAATCATCTGATAGTTCAGATACATGTACTAGACCTGAGATCCCTGGTGCTAATTCTACAAATGCTCCATATGGCATTATAGATGCAGCTTTACCTTCGTAAATCTCACCTATATTTGGTTTGAAATCATATCTTCTGATAGCTTTAACAGCTTCGTCGATTGATTCTTGAGATGTGGAATAGATATTAACTGTTCCATCTTCTTCGATTTCAATCTCTGCACCTGTTCTTTCAGAAAGTTCTCTAATGTTCTTTCCACCTGGCCCAATTATCTCACCAATCTTGTCTGTAGCTACTTTCTCTTGAGCTACTCTTGGTGCAAATTCAGACATAGTTTTTCTTGGTTCTGCAATTGTTTTACTCATTGCTTCAAGAATCTTTGCTCTTGCCTCTGTAGATTGTTTGAATGTTTGTTCAACAATCTCCATAGACAGTCCTTGTGTCTTAGTATCCATCTGTACTGCAGTTACACCATCAGCTGTACCAGCAATCTTGAAGTCCATGTCGCCATAGAAATCTTCAACACCCTGCATATCAGTTAAGACTTTGAAACTACCATCATCAGCTACAACTAATCCACATGCAATACCTGCAACTGGTTTTCTTAGAGGAACACCTGCTGCCATTAACGACATACTTGATCCACATACGGATGCCATAGAGCTTGATCCATTTTCACCTTGGATTTCACTCATTACTAACATTGTGTATGGGAATTCTTTTTCTGTAGGTAATACAGGAACAATAGCTTTTTCAGCTAACATTCCGTGACCTATTGCTCTTCTACTTGGTGAGAACTTGATTCTGTCGCATACTCCATATGCAAATGGAAGATCATTGTAGAAGTGCATATATCTCTGCTCTCTTTCACCTTCCATATCATCTACTAATCTGACATCTCTCAAGCTACCCAATGTAGCTATTGTTAATGTCTGAGTTACTCCTCTCGTGAAGAGTGCAGATCCATGGACTCTTGGTAAGAGATCAGCCTCTGTGTAAAGTTCTCTGATTTCATCCATAGCTCTACCATCAACTCTCTTTCCCTCTTCAAGCACAATCTTTCTTGCAGCTTTCTTAAGGAGGTAATCATATGCCTCAGCTAAAATTGCTTTAGAGAATTTTCCATCAAATTGTTTAAATATTTCTTCTTTTGTTGCTTCATGAATCTTGTCATTAGCTTTTTGAAGATTTTCTTTTATTCTTGCTTCTGTTAAGAATTCTTTAACACCATTTATTGCTTCTTCTGGAGTTGCATATGATGTATATGCTTTGTCCTTCATTTCTAATTTCTTGAGGAAATCATTCTGTGCAGCTATCCATGGTTGCATTAACTTCAAAGATTCTTTCATTGCTGAAATTATCTCTTCATTTGTAGATTCGTAGCATCCTGCATCGACCATTGTGAATGTTTCTCCATCACCAGCTACAACATAGTTCATCTTCTCTTCTGGGGTTGTTAAGTCCATTGATTTAGATATACTTGCAGCCTTTCCTTCAACCATTCCCATTCTTACAGCCGCAATTGGGCCTGAGAAAGGAGCGGAAGAATACATCAAAGCTACAGATGCAGCATTGATTGCTAAAAGTACAGGATCACATGCACCATCATATGACATTACTGTCACAATCAAGTTCAAATCATTTCTGTAGTCTTTAGGGAATCGAGGTCTTACTGCTCTATCTATCATTCTTGCTTTGAGAACAGCATCATCACTTGGGAATCTTTCTCTCTTAACAAATCTAGATCCATTTA
>Ga0209373_10001062_pt1 | contig 35948 bp, 37 predicted proteins | sample Higcelweek5metaG_FD_187173 | JGI IMG/M metagenome (GOLD analysis project Ga0209373, IMG submission 187173) | Freshwater pond sediment microbial communities from the University of Edinburgh, under environmental carbon perturbations - High... | ecosystem: Environmental > Aquatic > Freshwater >... | reverse complement strand
GAATTCGAGATGGGCCACATCCAGGGCGCCATCTCCCTGCCCCCGCGCGAGTTCGCCTCGCAGTTCCAGGACATCAAGCCCAAGCTGTCCGGCAAAGAGGCCGTCATCGCCTATTGCGACGGCGACAGTTGCCCCCTGAGCCTGGAGCTGGCCAAGCACCTGCTCGGCGCGGGCATCAAGAACGTCTATGTGCTGAAGAACGGCTGGAGCCTGTGGCAGGCGGAGAAGCTGCCCATTGCCAAGGGCGCCGCCAGGTTGCAAAGCGGCATGTCTCAGGCCCCCGGGCAGGAGGGCATATGCAAAGACTGCGGCAAGAAGTGAGCCGCGTGCCCTGGGACGCGGTGGAGTACCTGCTGCGCCTGCTCTTGGCCGGGGTGCTGCTCTACGCCAGCGCGGACAAGATCATCCATCCGCAGGACTTCGCGTCCATTGTGAAGGGATACCACATCTTGCCGGAGTCGCTGGTGAACATTACCGCGGTCTGGCTGCCGTGGTTCGAACTGACCTTGGGCGTGTGCCTGTTCACGGGCTTTTGGAGCGATGGCGCGCTGACCCTGGCCACAGCCCTGCTGACCGCCTTCTGGATTGCGCTTATCGTCAATTTTTTCCGTGGCATCGACGTGAACTGCGGCTGCTTCAGCTCCGCCTCGGCGGAGGAGGGAGCCGCCAGGCCCATGCTCTGGTACATCGGGCGCGACGCGCTGCTGCTCGCTTTGGCTTTTTCCGCCGTGGAGGCCCGCAGGCGGGCGGGGAAGAGCTAGCCGCCAGGCGTTGTTCCTGAAAAAGAAGAAGCCCCCGACCGTGTGCAGCGGCCGGGGGCTTCTTCGCGCGGGCTACTTGTCTGCGCTGCCCACAGGCGGTTCCTTGGACGGGCTGCCCGGCACCCAGCCGCGCAAGGCCTCCTCGGCCGCAACCTCCGGCTTGCGGCCCCTGGTGCGCAAAATGGACAGCTTCACCGACCCGCCCAGAATGCCAAGGGTCGCCAGGAGCGCCCATTCCGTGGGGATGACGGGCCCCAGGGCGGCGTTGACCAGCATCTTGCCGCCCACCAGCACCAGCACGATGGACAGGCCGTACTTGAGGTAGTGGAAGCGGTGGATGATGCCCGCCAGGGCGAAGAACAGCGCCCGCAGGCCCAGAATGGCGAACACGTTGGAGGTGTAAACCAGGAACGGGTCCTTGGTGATGGCGAAAATGGCGGGGATGGAGTCCAGGGCGAAGACCACATCGGAGAATTCCACCAGCACCAGCACGATGAGCAGCGGGGTGATGAACCGCAGGCCGTTCTCGCGCACCAGGAACCGCTCGCCCACGTAGCCCTCCGTGACGCGGAAGTATTTGCGCATGAGCCGGGTGACGCGGTTGCCGCTCATGTCCGGCACATCGTTGATGGTCATGAGCATCTTGATGCCGGTGATGACGAGGAAGGCCCCGAACAGGTAGATGACCCAATGGAAGGCCGAGAGCACCGCCGCGCCGGTGAGGATGAGGGCCGCGCGCATGACCAGCGCGCCCAGCACGCCCCAGAACAGCACGGAATGCTGGGCTTTGCGGGGCACCTCGAAGTGCGCGAAGATGAGCACGAACACGAAGATGTTGTCGACGCTGAGGCTCTTTTCGATGAGATAGCCGGTGAGGAACTCGAACCCCGCCTGGCGGCCCTCGAAATGGAAGATGACGCCGGAAAAGGCCAGGGCCAGCACAAGGTACCCGAAGCTCAGCCACAGGGATTCCTTGACGCCCACCTCGCGGTGGTTGCGGTGCAGCACGCCGAGGTCGAAGGCCAGCAGCACGATGACCAGAAGATTGAAGCCGACCCAATGCCAGACTGTCGACATGCAGAACTCCTTGGGCCCGGAAGGGGCCGCAGTGTGGAACCATATGCCGGGCCGGGTTTGAACGCAAGACAGGGCACGGCCGCAGCCCGCGCCAAACCTGCCCGCGCCAACCCTGCCCACGCTTGAAACGGTGCGGGACGGGCTTTGCCGTATGCGGGGTGCATTGACTCGGTTCTGCCCAGGGAGTAGCCAGGGCCATGCCCATCACAGCCGTGAAACACTTGGCCAAAGGTCTTGCCCTGGCCTTGGCCGCCTTGCGCCACGCCCATTCCTGGCGCTGGCTGACTTACGGCATCGCCGTGGGCGCGGCGGCGGGCCTGGCCGCCTGCGCCTACTTTGTGTCCATTGAGTGGCTCCAAACGTTTTTCTTGCGGCATTTGGCCGGGTTCGACCTGCCCCACCCCGTGGGCGAGCACCTTTTCGAGATGGAGCTGGGCGCATACCGCCCCTGGCTTGCGCCGGTGTTCACCTCACTCGCCGGGCTCACCACCGGATTCTTCATCCAAAGGTACGTGCCGGAGACCGTGACCAGCGGCACCGACGGCACCGATGCCACCACCCGCGCCTTTCACCGGTCCGGGGGGCTGGTGCCGCCGCGCGTGCCGCTCATCCGGGGCTTGGCCTCCATCTTCACCATCGCCAGCGGCGGCAGCGCCGGACGCGAGGGACCCATCGCCCAGATCGGCGGCGGCATAGGCTCGTGGCTGGCGCAGAAGCTGAAGCTCTCCGCCCGGGAGCGCCGGTTGCTCTTGCTGGCTGGCGCGGCGGGCGGCATGGGCGCCATCTTCCGCGCGCCTTTGGGCGGTGCGCTCACGGCGGTGGAGGTCATCTACCGCGAGGATTTCGAGGCCGAGGCCATTCTGCCCGCGGTCATGAGTTCGGTGACGGCTTACAGCGTGTTCACCTTCTTCTTCGGCACGGAGCACATTCTGGCCGCGCCGGCCTTTCAGTTCACGGACCCGCGCGAGCTGGTCTTCTACGCCATCCTCGCCCTGATCTGTTCTGGCGCGGCGTATCTTTTCATAGGCACCTTCCGGGCCTGCAAAACGCGGCTCTTCGCCCCCGTGCGCGAGCGGCTGGGCATCATGTGGACCCTGGGCCTGGGCGGGCTTTTGGCGGGCTCCATCGGCGCGCTGTTCCCCCAGACCCTTTCCGGCGGCTACGGCTGGCTGGAATTGGCCATTCTGGGCCAGGTGCCCACGTTGATGCTTTTGGCCATGGTGCTGGGCAAGACGCTGGCCACCAGCATGACCATCGGCTCCGGCATGAGCGGCGGCATGTTCGCCCCGGCGTTGTTTGTGGGCGGTCTTTCCGGCGGGGTGGTGGGCAACGTGGCCCACGATTTTTGGCCGTCCATAGCGCCCCAGCCCGGCAGCTATGTGCTGGTGGGCATGGCGGCGTTCTTTTCCGGCATCGCCAAAGCCCCCATCGGGCCGCTGGTTATGGTGTGCGAGCTCTCGCGCGGGTATGGCCTGCTGGCGCCGTTGATGCTGGCCTCGGCCCTGTGCATCGCCCTGTGCCGCAAGGTGTCGTTGTACGATAACCAGGTGGAGACCAAGTTCGATTCCCCGGCCCACGCGGCGGACGCCACCGTGAACCTGCTGGAGGAACTGGTGGTGGGCGGGCGCTACACGCCCGGCGCGCCGCCGGTGCTGGAGGCCGGCTCGACCCTCGGCGTCATCGCCGACCTGATGCGCCATAGCCAGGGGCGCAGCTTCCCGGTGCGCGACGCCCGCGGGCGGCTGTGCGGGCTGCTCGACATCCACCGCATGCGCGGCCTGGTGTTCGAGGAGGCGCTGTTCGACCTGGTGGTGGCGCAGGAGGTCATGGGGCCGTTGGTCTTTGTGACGCCCGAGGAAGACTTGTACGAGGCGCTTTTGAAGTTTGTGGAAAGCGGCTACGCGCAACTGCCGGTGCTTGCCGCCCCGCCGGACGACGGGGGCGGCGCGGAGCTGCTGGGCATGCTGGACCGCCATGCGGTGTTCGAGGCCTACGCCGAGGGCATCGGCAAGGTGCGGACCATGCAGGAGCAGGGCGAATAGACGGAGGCGCGGGCCTTGGTCCGCGCTGCGTGCCATTGCAACAGGGAGGTGCAGATGCGGCGTTTACGGCTGGAGTCCAAGACCGGGGCGTTGCTGCCGCGCGAGGCCTTCTGGATCAGGGTCTGCTGGTACTCGTTGTTTGGGGGGCTGTTTCTGGCCGTGAGCCTGGGCATCGGCACCGTGGGCTACCACGCGCTGGCGGGGCTCGCCTGGGTGGACGCCTTTCTCAACGCCTCGATGATTTTGACCGGCATGGGGCCGGTGGACAGGCTTGAAAGCGATGCGGCGAAGATCTTCGCCGCGCTTTACGCCGTGTTCAGCGGCGTGTCGTTTCTGACGTTTTGCGGCGTGCTGTTCACGCCCTTCTACCACCGGTTCATGCACCGGTTCCATTTGGATTTGGGCGACAAGCGGCTGTAGCGGCGGGGCTGAGGAAGCCCACGGCCCCGGCTACCACCAATACTCGGGGTAGCGGCGGCCCGGTGTCAGGGCGTTGTTCAACAGCGCAACGCAGAGCAGCAGCAGCGCCCCCGCCAGCGCCGGGCAAAGCACGTAGGCATAGCCCAGGGCGACGACTTTTGGCCCGCCCATGACGGCGATGAAGGCCGTGGCCCCACCGGGCGGGTGCAAGGTTCTGGTCATGTGCATTACGGCGATGGCCAGAGACACCGCCAGGGCCATGGCCAGCCAGGGCGTTCCCGGCAGAGCCAGCCGCACGCTGACGCCGATGATTGCCGAGAGCGCGTGGCCGCCCAGAAGATTGCGCGGCTGCGCCAGCGGGCTTTTCGGCGCGGCGAAGACCAGCACGGCCGAGGCCGCGAAGGAGCCGATGAGCAGCACCGCGTCCACGGGGTCGGCCAAACGCTCTTGAAGCAGGCCCAAGAGCGTCATTCCCGCAAAGGACCCCAGGAAGGACGAAAGGACTTCCGTACGCCGGACACGCGGTGGACTTTTGCCTTCGCCGCGCATCTTTTCAAAAAATTGCACCGGGTTACTCCGAAGGAGCCGCGGCCTGATGGGCGCGCACAAGGTCGTCGCGGGTGATGATGCCGGCCAATCGGCCCTGGTCGAGCACCGGCAGGCGGTTGATGCGGTGTTCGTCCATGAGCCGCGCTGCCTCGTCCACAGGGCAGCCGGGCGGCACGGAAAGGGGCGGCGCGGTCATGAGGTCGCGGGCGGTGAGCGTGGAGAGGTCGTCTGCGGCCCACAGCGTGCCGCTGATGAGCCCGGCCACCAGGGCCATGGGCGTGGCCTGCCTGGGCAGGCCCAGGCGGGGCAGAAAGTCCTTGATGGACACGACGCCGATGACCTCGCCTTCTTCCACCACCGGCAGGCCGGAAATGCCCAGCTCGGCCATGCGGCGCGCCAGTTCGGGCCCTGGCATGCCGGGCGCGGCGGTGTGCACCGGACTGGTCATGACCTCGGCCACGGTGCGTTCGCGGCGCAGGCGCTGGCTGGCGTGGCGGTAGGCCATGCGGTACAGCCCCAGCGCATCGCCGGGGGTGATGTCCAGGTAGCCCTCGGTCTGGCTCATGGCCGCCAGGATATCCTGGACGTCCACCTCGGAGAGGTTGATCTCGTCGCCCATGCCCGCCTCCCTAAATGATCCGCTGCTCCACACTCGCGCCCAGGCGCAGCGCCCAAACGTCCCGGCGCTTCAGCCAGGCGATGGTGAGGAACAGGGCCACGTAGCCCGCGCTGAAGAGCTGGTGCGCGCCGTCTGTTCCATTGCCCCAGGGCAGGCTGATGTTCAGGCCCTCGAGCACATAGGGGCTCATCAACTGGCCGGTGAACATGCAGAAGAGCAGCAGCGCCGCGCCGGGGCCCAGCGTCAGCGAGGCCAAAAGCGCCACGGCCAGCAGCGACTGCGCCGCCGTGAGGAAGATCTCGTGCAACTGATACGGCCCCAGGGGCAGCGGATGCTCGAAATTGCCGCTGGCCATGCCGTACACGGCGGGAATCATGCCCACGAGCAGGGTCCACTGGTTGAGCTTGCTCGAAAGCAGGCTGCCCATGGCCGTGGCCGCCTGGCCGCGCAGCACGAACATGATGGCCACGATGAATTCCGGGGCCTCGCTGGCGATGGGCGCCAGCCACTGCACCAGGAGAAATTCATTGATGCCGTAAACCTTGCCCGTGGCCACCAGATTCTCGCTGAACAGCTCCGCGCTGGCCAGAATGACCCCGGCGGCGAAGAGGAACAGGCCGATGGTGGCCGCGCGGCGGCGGCTGCGGGGCAGCGCGCCGATGAGTTCCGCCGGGCCTTCCAGTTCGCACTCCTGGCAGGGCCGCTGGCTGGCCAGGCGGATGTACCAGCCGTAGAGCGCCAGAAAAACGATGCCGTCGTACCAGGCCAGGGTGCCTTTGATGGGGATGAAGAAGGCGTAGGCCGTGGCCAGGCCCAGAAACAGCACCTCGGTGCGCTGCTCCAGGTCGAGCGTCACGCGGCGGCGCGTCTTGAACCAGTGGATGGCGCCGATGCTGGTCCAGGCCACGCCGATCAACAGCCGGTTGGCGCCGGTCATGTTGGCTATGGCGTAATGGGCGTAGTCCGACTCCGGGTGTTTGCCCGCCTGCCACGTGAAGTACATGTCCACGGCGTATTCCGGCAGCACGGCTATGAGCGCCACCACGGCCAGGGCCAGGGTTTGCGGAATGTCCATCTGGGCCACGTCGCAGGCCCACAGCAGCAGGAATGAGGCCCCCAGGATGGCCATGCCCGAGAGCAGCGCCGCGGGCGGCGGGGGCAGGTGCACGCCGGAGAGCTTGAGCCAAAGGCCCGGCAGGGTGATGAGCGCCGCGAGAATGAGCGGCAGAGCCTTTCTCATGTCCGGCCTGCCTATTCGTCCGCCAGCAGGCGTTCGGCCACGGCGACGTCATACAGGCTGGTGGGGTCGCTCTCTTTGCCGCTGGCCTTGAACATGGCCGCCGCCTGCTCGATGACGTCGTAGGGCAGCCAGTTGTGCTTTTCCCACACGCCGGCATCCTCGCGGTGCCACATGCGGAACTCGATGCGCCCGCCAAAGCGGCGCACATACATGCGTGCTTCCGGGTGCTGCGGGGCGGGGTAGTAGAAAATTCCAAGCTCGTCTTTCATCAGATTCTCCAGTGTTTCACGGGGTTAGCCCCGCCAGAGCGGATCAGGCTGCACGCGGCAGCCCAGGCGCGCGTCCGCGCGCAAGGCCAGCCCTGCGGCGGCGAACAGGGTTTTCACCCCGCGCCCGAAAAAGAAATCGTGGTATTCCTGGGTAATGCCCGCGCGTTCAGACAGGTTTTCGCGAAAGGTCCTGTCGGCGAGAGCCATGTGCGACAGCTCGTCCTCGGCGTTCTGGCCCGTCGGTCCGCCGCCGCGCAGGGCCTGCGCCAGGGGGCCGATGCGCCGCGCGGGCACCAGGGCGTCGTGCTCGGCCATGACCGCCAGCACCCCGTGTCCCGCGGGCAGCAGGTCGCGGCGGACCAGGCGGTCCTTCTCGTACATGGCGGCCAGGGGGGCCGTGTCCTGGCAGAAAAGGGCGCGGCATTCCTCCGGCCGGCGGTCATACAGGCCGCAGGTGCTGGTCCGGGAGTCGAAGAAGACGCAGGCCCAGCTCTCGCCCGTGCCCTTGAGCTTGAGGATCTCGTGCTCAAGCGGCCGCACGTCTCCGCGCACCTGGTCGTAAGCGGGTTCACCCGCGCGCAGGGTGACGACTTGGGAGAGGTCCAGGGCGTTTTCGCCCTCGAACAGGGCTGTGTCAGGGCCGTGCAGGGCCGGGCCGCCTTTCAGGCAGCAGGCGCCGCAGCGGCGGCAGACGGAAGCGTTTGAAGCGGTTGTTTCCAAAATTATGATTGCCTGGTGCGTCGAATTTGCGCTAGTCTTTGCCAGTAACGAGAGCAAGGCTGCTTACCCCGGCGCGGGCCGGAAAGCAACCACGAGCTGCCCCCGGGAGAGCCCAGCGGGAATCTGCGGCAGAGTAGCCTGTTCTTCCGGATTTATGTTGACAGAGACGGTGGATTTTCCGTAACAGATGGGCAATCATGCGCTGGAATTGGAGAGCTGGGTTGTGTCCATGTTCGCCAATTCACAAGCGCCTCGCCAGATGGAGGAAAGACATCCGGCGACGGCCCGCGCGCCAGCGGGCGCATGCCGGGTAGATCATTAGTGTGGCAACATCTTACTTCAAACAACGGAGGTTAAGGGAATGGCGAAACACAAAACCCCCTTGTTGGACCAGCTGGAGAGCGGCCCGTGGCCCAGCTTCGTGTCCGACATTAAGCAGGAGATTGCGAACAGATACGCGAATCCGAAGGGTGTCGACTTCCAGATCCCCGCGGAGTGCCCGGACGACCTGCTGGGTATCCTTGAGCTGTCCTATGTCGAAGGTGAGACCCACTGGAAGCATGGCGGCATCGTGGGCGTGTTCGGTTACGGCGGCGGCGTCATCGGCCGTTACTGCGACCAGCCCGAGAAGTTCCCCGGCGTGGCCCACTTCCACACCGTGCGTCTGAACCAGCCCTCCGGCATGTACTACAAGACCGACTTCCTGCGTCAGCTCTGCGACCTGTGGGAGCTGCGCGGCTCGGGCCTGACCAACATGCACGGCGCCACCGGCGACATCGTGCTTATTGGCACCAGCACCCCGCAGCTGGAAGAGATCTTCTGGGAAGTTACCCACAACATGAACAACGACCTGGGCGGCTCTGGCTCCAACCTGCGCACCCCGGCCTGCTGCTTGGGCGAAAGCCGCTGTGAGTACGCCTGCTACGATTCGCAGGAAATGTGCTACCAGCTGACCAACGAGTACCAGGACGAGCTGCACCGCCCCGCCTTCCCCTACAAGTTCAAGTTCAAGTTCGACGCCTGCTCCCTGTGCTGCGTGGCCTCCATCGCCCGTTCCGACATGAGCTTCATCGGCACCTGGCGCGACGAGATCCGCGTTGACCAGAAGGCCGTTGCCGCTTACGTCGGCGGCGAGCTCGCCCCCAACGCCGGCGCCCACTCTGGCCGCGACTGGGGCAAGTTCGACATCCAGAAGGAAGTCGTCGCCCTGTGCCCGAGCCAGTGCATCCGCTACGAGGGTGGCAAGCTCGAGATCAACAACAAAGAATGCGTGCGCTGCATGCACTGCATCTGCGTCATGCCCCGCGCTCTCAAGATCGGCAACGATCGCGGCTGCTCCATCCTGGTCGGTGCCAAGGCCCCGATCCTCGACGGTCCGCAGATGGGCTCCCTGGCGATTCCCTTCATCAAGGTCGACGACGACTACGCTGGAGTCAAGGAATTCATCGAGGCCACCTGGGATTGGTGGATGGAAGAAGGCAAGAACCGCGAGCGCATCGGTGAGACCCTGAAGCGCCTCGGCTTTGCCAAGCTCCTTGAGGTCACCGGCACCAAGGCTGATCCGCGCCACGTGAAGGAACCCCGCCACAACCCCTACATCTTCTGGAAGGAAGAGGAAGTGGAAGGCGGCTGGCAGCGCGAGATCTCTGATTACCGCTCCAGACACCAGAAATAATAAGGACAGGAGGAAAAATCATGGCTTTCATTTCTTCCGGATACAATCCCGCGAAACCGATGGAGGGACGCATCACCGATATCGGTCCGCGTCACTTCACCGACTTCCTGCCCCCGGTCCTGGCCAAGAACAAAGGCGCCTGGGACTATCACGAGATTCTTGAGCCCGGCATGCTGCTGCACGTCGGCCTCTCCGGCGACAAGGTCTACACCGTGCGTTGCGGCGGCGCCCGTCTCATGAGCGTCACCCACATCCGCGAGATCTGCGACATCGCCGACAAGTACTGTGGTGGCCACCTGCGCTTCACCACCCGCAACAACATCGAGTTCATGGTCGGCACCCTTGAAGACGCCAAAGCCCTCAAGGCCGACCTGAGCAGCCGCAAGTTCTCCAGCGGCTCCAATAAGTTCCCCGTTGGCGGCACCGGCGCCGGCGTGACGAACATCGTGCACACCCAGGGCTGGGTCCACTGCCACACGCCCGCCACGGACGCCTCCGGCACCGTGAAGGCGACCATGGACGTGGTGTTTGAAGAGTTCACCCACATGCGTCTGCCCGCCCCCGTGCGCATCTCCATGGCTTGCTGCCTGAACATGTGCGGCGCGGTGCACTGCTCCGACATCGCCATCCTGGGCATTCACCGCAAGCCCCCGATCATCGACCACGAGAGCGTGGACAACATCTGCGAAGTGCCCCTGGCCGTCGCTGCCTGTCCCACCGGCGCCATCCGCCCCACCAAGGTCGAGTTCCAGGGCAAGCAGGTCAACACCGTTGCCGTCAAGAACGAGCGTTGCATGTTCTGCGGCAACTGCTACACCATGTGCCCGGCCATGCCCCTTGCCGACAAGACCGGTGACGGCATCGCCATCATGGTCGGCGGCAAGATCTCCAACCGCATCAGCACCCCCAAGTTCTCCAAGGTCGTGGTGCCCTTCATCCCCAACGAGCCCCCGCGTTGGCCGAAGATGACCAAGGTCATCAAGAAGATCCTGGACACCTACGCCAAGGATGCCCGCAAGTACGAGCGTCTGGGCGACTGGGCCAACCGCATCGGCTGGGAGCGTTTCTTCGAGAAGTGCGAGCTTGAGTTCTCCTCGCACCTGATCGACGACTTCCGCGATCCGGCGTACTACACGTGGCGCCAGACCACCCAGTTCAAGTTCTAACCGAGCACTGAAAACGGGGCGCGAAGGGCAACCTTCGCGCCCCTCACAACAAAAGGGGCAACATCATGGCGCTCGTTTACGAAGAAGCCAAAGCCAAGATCATTGAGTTCATCAATTCCAAGGCCAAGAGCAAGAGCAAGTTCTACTTCAACGACTTTACCGCCCTGTTCCCCGAAGAGAAGGGCCGCGACGTCAAGAAGATCCTGACCGGCATGATCAACGAGGAAGTCCTGGTCTTTTGGTCCAGCGGCAGCACCTCCATGTACGGCCTTTCCGGCGCTGGCAAGCACGCCGAAGGCGAGGACTAGCCTCTTCTTTTCCCGATTGTTTCGCGAAGGGCCTTGCCCAGTCATGGGCAAGGCTTTTCATTTTGTAAAGGGGCGGATACAAAGCTTCCATGACCAGCTTCCCCCGCATCATTCTGGCCGGGCTCTCTGGCGGTTCCGGCAAAACCTTCGTGTCCATAGGCTTGTGCCGCGCCCTTTCGCGCCGCGGGCTTCTGGTGCGGCCCTTCAAGAAGGGGCCGGACTACATCGACGCCTCGTGGCTTAGCCACGCCGCCACCGCCACCGCCTGCAACCTCGATCCCTTCCTGCTCCCGCGCGATGTCATCGCCGCCCTGTTCCAAGAGAAAGGCCGGGGAGCGGATGTCTGCGTCATCGAGGGCAACCGGGGGCTGTTCGACGGCAAGGACATGGCTGGCACCTGCTCCACGGCGGAGCTTTCCCGCCAGCTGGACGCCCCGGTGATTCTCGTCCTGGACGCCACCAAGATGACCCGCACGGCCGCGGCCATCGTCGCCGGATGCCGTTCCTTCGAGCCCGGGCTGAACCTGGCCGGCGTCATTTTGAACCGTACCGCGGGCGAGCGGCACCGCGACATTCTCAAGCAGTGCATCGAAAGCCTGGCCGGGGTGCCGGTGCTGGGCTGCCTGCCCAAGATGACCGACAATCCCATCCCCGAGCGGCACATGGGCCTTGTCTCCGACCAGGAACACGCTGGCCGCGAGGCTGCGCTCAACGCCATCGCCGAGCTGGTGGAGCGCTGCGTCGACGTGGACCGGGTGCTGGCTGTGGCGCAAAGCGCGCCCGCGCCCGCCCTGGCCCCGCCCGTGCCCTGGCCTGCGCCCGTAGCACCCGCACAGGACGGGCCGGTCATCGGCTATGTGCACGATGCCGCGCTCTGGTTCTATTATCCGGAGAATCTGGAGGCGCTGGAGCGCGCCGGGGCCCGCTTGCGCAAGGTCAGCCTGCTGTCCGGCGAACCCTGGCCCGAGCTGCACGGCCTATACCTGGGCGGCGGTTTTCCGGAAACCCAGGCCGCGGGGCTGAGCGCCAACACGGCCGTGCGCCAGCGCGTGCGTTCCCTTGCCGCCGGGGGCCTGCCCATCTACGCCGAATGCGGCGGATTCATGTATCTGTGCGAGGGGTTGCAGCTGGACGACGGCTGGTTCGGGCTGGCCGGGGTGTTCCCCTTGTCCACGCGGCTGTGCCCCAGGCCGCAGGGCCTGGGCTACGTGGAGGCCCTGGTGGAGGCGGAAAATCCGTTTCACCCGCTGGGCGCGCACCTTACCGGGCACGAATTCCACTACTCGGCCTGCACCGAGCCCAGCCGCCCGGAGGACATGCCGCCCCTGGGGCTCAAGATGCTGCGGGGCCGGGGCATGCTCGCCGGGCGCGACGGCCTGCTCGTGGGCCGCACCTTCGCCTCGTACACGCACATCCACGCCCTGGGCGCGCTACACTGGGCGCCCGGCTTCGTGCGCGCCGCGCAAGCCTATCGCGAAGGCCGCTAGACCGCGCTCCCCCTCCTTTAGACAGTTGTGCCGCTTCTTTGCGCGTGCGCCCCAGACCTTTGCCAGTGCGCAGCGTGGCTACTGGGGCTGCTTGCCGGAGCGGGGCAGGCGCTGTTCCACGCAATCGGACACCACGCCTTGCAGCATGGTCGGACGCGGTCGGCCCGCCCTGGCCTTGGCGAAGGCCTCGTCCACGCTGGCGGGATTGGCCTGCACGCTGAGCCCCCCGGTGCAGGCCAGCACATGGACGGTCTGGCCTGCTGCCTGGGGCACAGCCTGGCGCAAGGGCTTGCCGGGGATGAGCCGCAGGGTCTGCACACCGCCGGGAAGGTATTCGGGCTGGCCGCCCGTCTCAGGCGCCAGAACAATGACGGCCTCGCAGGAACGGTTGCTCTCCAGGCTCAGCACGCCAGCGCCACTGCTCAAACGCAGGACTGGAAGCGTGGACTGGGCCGGAAGCGGCTCGGTTTGGCCGCGCAACTTCAGCTCCACCAAAACCACGGCCCGCGCCGGGGAAAAGCCCAGCACCGGGAAATGGCGCAGGTTCACCACCCGCTGTCCTTCTGGCGCGGGGAGCAGCGCCTGGGTCCCGCCGATGGCGGCAAGGTGCTTGGCGGCCAGCGCCCGGGCGTTGGCCACGGCCTTTTCCTCGGCTTCCTGCGGGGTGAAGCCCTGGCCCAGGGCCTTGACCAGCACATGGCGCATGGGCGCCGGGATGCTGGCGCGGTCGGTTTGGGGCGCCTCGGCCACGGCGGCTCCCCCTGTGCTTGGGCCTGTGGCTTGCGGCGCCATGGCGACCTGTGCGTTTTCCGGGGGTTGCGCCAGGGCTGCCGCCACCCAGCTGAGCAGGAGCAGCGCGGCCAGGGTTGCGGGCATGGCGAGGCGGGGGGAAACGGTCATGTGGGGCCTCCAAGGTTGAAGGACAGCCGCCATGCTAGCCCAACTGGGCGGGCAAGACAACCGGGTCGGATCATGGGCCGCGGGCGCGGAGCTTGGCCATTGCCCTGCGGGGACGTCTCTGCTACAGCGCGGATGCGGCTCATGTTCCGCTCCACCCCTGCAACCAAGGAGATCTGAAGATGCAGCGCTTTTTCCGCCTGATCCTTACCCTCGGTCTTGTCCTGGCCCTGGCCGCGCCCGCCCTGGCCCAGAGCGCCACCCCCGGCCCGGCCGCCGGTGGCAAGACCTTGGTGAAGCTTGAGACCACCAAGGGCGACATCGTCATCGAGCTGTTCAAGGACAAGGCTCCGCTCTCCGTGGGCAGCTTTTTGGCCAACGTGAAGAGCGGCCACTACGACGGCACCATCTTCCACCGCGTCATCAACGGGTTCATGATCCAGGGTGGCGGCTTTGACGCGAACATGCGCGAGAAGCCCACCGGCGCGTCCATCAAGAACGAGGCCGACAACGCGCTCAAGAACACGCTGTACACCGTGGCCATGGCCCGCACCTCGGACCCGCATTCGGCCTCGGCCCAGTTCTTCATCAACGTGAAGGACAACCGCTTCCTGGACCATCGCGGCAAGACCGCCGACGGTTGGGGCTATGCCGTGTTTGGCGCGGTTGTGGACGGCAAGCGCGTGGTGGACGAAATCAAGGGCGTGCAGACCGGCCGGCGCGGCATGTTCGACGACGTGCCGACCCAGCCCATCGTCATCAAGAAGGCCAGCATCATCTCGCAGTAGCCTGCCAAAGACTCCAAGCGCGACACAGGGCGGCTTCCGTTTCGGCGGGGCCGCCTGTTTTGTGCGGAAGGCTCAGGCCGCCTGGAACGGTCCGTTCAGGCTTTCCGCCCTGTGGCGCGCGGCTTCCTCCTGGGAGAGGCCGCAGCCTTGGCGCAGCATGGTGCAAACAAGGGTTTTGGGCAGCGGCGGCGCAAGTCGAGGCCCCGACGCTTCTTTCGTTCCAGGGGCCTTGTGTTTGGCTGCGGCGGGTGCGTTGGCCTGGTTTTTGGGAAGCAGTCGGAGCATGGGGAGAGCCTCCTTGGCTGGCGGTGCGGTGCAGATGCGCTGATTTTGCGCTGCCGGACGGTTGCCCGGCCTGCACAAAAGCACCATCGCCTGCCGGCGTGACGCGATGAGGGCGGTCCTGTGACGGTTTGCGCAAGCGCACAGCCTCTATGAAATGTGACGCGACAGCCAGATTCCCGCTATGGTACCGTCACTTCGCCCTGGTACGGAACAGTCGAGGATGGGCAAGCGCCCTTCCTCAAGCACCCTAACCCAGCCGACCACCGGAGGCTCCCATGCGTCTGTCTGCATTTCGATTCCGCGTCAGTCTCGGCAGCTCCACCTTGCTCCTGGTGCTGTTTCTTTGCCAGTCGGCCCTTGCCGCAGGCACGGCCAAGAACGTCATTGTGCTTATTGCCGATGGCGCGGGCGCGGAGCAGTACACCCTGGCCCGCTGGTTCAAGGGTGCGCCCTTGGCCCAGGATGGCATACTGACCGGCATGATGCGCACGTACATCAGCGATTCCGTGGTGGCCGATTCGGCTCCCGCGGGCACGGCCTTGGCCACGGGAACGCGCACTTCCGACAAGTTCATCGGCGTTGGCCCCAAGGACAAGGTGTTGTCCAGCGAACCAACGCCATCGCAGGAGTTGAGGTATCGTCCCCTGGCCACAGTGCTGGAGGGCGCGCGCCTGCAAGGCCGTTCCACGGGCCTTGTGGCCACCAGCCGTGTGACTCACGCCACCCCGGCTGCCTATTTCGCCCATGTGCCCAGCCGTGATCAAGAGGCTCTTATCATGGCCCAGGGCGTGCACCAGGGCATAGATGTGATGCTGGGCGGCGGTGCCAGGTATCTGCTGCCCAAGGCCGCGGGCGGCTCACGCGAGGACGGCCGCGACCTGGCTGCCGTTTTGCGTGCGCGCGGCTACGAACTGCCCACCACGGCCCAGGAGCTGGCTGCGGCCAAGGGGCCAAAAATCTACGGGCTCTTCGCCAAGAGCCACATGGCCCCGGATCTGGACCGCGCGGCCCTGGCGCCGCAGGAACCGGGCCTGGAGGAGATGACCGCGAAGGCCATTGCCGTGTTGTCCAAGAACCCCAAGGGATTCTTTCTCATGGTGGAGGGCAGTCAGATCGACTGGGCCGACCACGCCAACGATCCTGCCCACCTGCTTTCGGACCTCATGGCCTTTGACCGCGCCGTGCAGACCGCCTTGGCTTATGCCAAAACACGCAAGGACACCCTGGTGCTGGTCGTCTCTGACCACAACACCGGCGGCATGAGCATAGGCAATGCCCGCACCAGCGAAACCTATTCGCAGATGTCGCTTGAGGCGCTGCTCGACCCCCTGCGCAAGATGCGCGTTTCGGGCGAGGCATTGTGGAAGCGCCTGGGTAAGGAGCCGACTCCGGAGATGGTGCAGCGCAACGTACGCGAGGGCTGGGGACTGGACATCAGCGCCGAGGAAGCCCGGCGGGTTCTCGACGTTGCGGCCACGCGCAAGAAGGACCACTACTACGCGCTGGGCGAGGTGCTTTGTCCAAAACACACCGTGCTGGGCTGGACCACCCACGGCCACACCGGCAGTGACGTGCCCTTGTACGCCTATGGCCCTGGCAGTCCCAAGGGGCTCATTACCGGGCCGGAGTTCGGTCAAATTACGGCGCGAGCCCTGGGCATTGATTTGGCGGCGCTGAACCGCAGGCTCTTTGTGGACGCGGCCCTGGCCTTTCCCGCAGGCAGCGTGCGGCTGGACGAAACAGACAAGGACGCGCCGGTGCTGCGCGTGGAGTACAAGGGCCGCCGGGGGGAACTGCCGGTGAACACGAATTTGCTGCGCCTGGACGGCCAGGAGGTGCGGCTGGAGGGGCTGGTCATCCACGCGCCAGACACAGGCAGGACATATGTTCCGGCCCAGGCGGTGCAACGCATCACAGGCAGGCGCATCCGCTAGCGTTCCCCGCTGGAGCGAATAAAAAAAGGCCCCGTCTTGCGATGGGGCCTTTTCGTTGTGCGGTGTCTATCGCGCTGAACGTGGCGCTCAGGCCTCGGCGCTGGTGGTGTCTACCACGGCGGGAACGCCGCAGGCCTTGGTGCGCTCGGCTTCCTCGGCTCGCAGGGCCCGGCGCAGCACCTTGCCCACCATGGTCTTGGGCAGGCTCTCGCGGAACTCCACCTGGCGGGGCACCTTGTATCCGGCCAGCTTCTGGCGGCAAAAGGCTATGATCTCGGCCTTGGTGGGCTTCTCGCCCTCCTTGGGCACCACGAAGACCTTCACCACCTCGCCGCGCGCGTCGCAGGGAATGCCCACGGCCACGGCCTCCTGCACCTTGGGGTGCTGGTGCAGAATCTCGTCTATCTCGCGCGGGTAGATGTTGTAGCCCGCGCTGATGATGAGGTCCTTCTTGCGGTCCACGATGAAGAAGTAGCCGTCCTCGTCCATGTAGGCGATGTCGCCGGTGTAGAGCCAGCCGTTTCTGAGCACGTCGGCGGTTTCGTCCGGGCGGTTGAAATATCCGGCCATGACCTGCGGGCCGCGCACGGCCAGCTCGCCCAGCTTGCCCGGGGGCAGGGGCGGGCCGCCCAGGTCCATGTCCACTATCTTGGCCTCGGTGCCGGGCACGGGCAGGCCGATGGAGCCGTGCTTGGCCACGCCGTGCAGGGGGTTGATGTGCGTCACCGGCGAGGCCTCGGACAGGCCGTAGCCTTCGCAGATGCGCGCGCCCGTGGCCTGGCGGAACTGGTCGAACCATTCCACCGGCATGGGGGCCGAGCCGGACACGCAGTAGCGGATGGAGGAGAGGTCGTAGGAATCGACGTTCTTTTGCTGCATCAGCGAGATGTACACCGAGGGCGCGCCGGGGAACACCGTGGGGCGTTCCCTGTGGATGGTCTTGAGCACGTCGGCCGGGACATAGCGCGGGAAGGGAATCTGCGTGGCGCCCAGGGCTGTGCACAGGTTCAGACACACGGTGAGGCCGTAGATGTGGAAGTAGGGCAGCACGCCCAGGAACAGCTCGCGGTTTTCGCCCATGCCGGGCAGCATGGCCGTGCACTGCATGGCGTTGGCGCTCAGGTTGGCGTGGGTGATCATGCAGCCCTTGGCCAGGCCCGTGGTGCCGCCGGTGTATTGCAGCAGCGCCAAGTCCTTTTCCGGAATGAGCCCCTTGGCCGTGTAGGTAGACAGCCCGCCCATGAGCGCGCTCCAAGTATGCACGGCCTTGTTGTCAAAGGGCACCTTGCGGTTCTGGCCGTCGCGCCAGGCGCGCAGCTTGTACAACAGGCTCATGGGGAAGCGCAGGGCGTCGGCGATGGAGGTGACGAAAAACTTCTCAATGGGCAACTGGTCGCGCAGCGGCTCGATCTTGTTCCACAAAAGATCCAGGGTGATGAGGAAGCGCGCGCCAGAATCGGTGAACTGGTGGACGATCTCCGTCTCCATGTAGAGCGGGTTGGTGAAGACAACCGTGCCGCCCGCGCGCAAAACGCCCCAGTAGGCGATGACGGTCTGGGGGGTGTTGGGCAGCATGATGGCCACGCGGTCGCCGCGCTTGAGGCCGTTTTTGCGCAGGTTGGCGGCCACCAGACCGGAGAGTTTGCGCAGTTTGGCGTAGCTCAGGGTCAGATTCTGGAAAACGATGGCGGGACGATCCGGCCAACGTGCGGCGGCCTCGTCCAGAAGCTCGAACACGGGCTTCACGACAAGTTGCGGGGAATGCGGAACATTACTGTCGTAATGTTTCAGCCAGGGGCGGTCAATCTCGGGCATGGTCCAACCTCGCGGGGGAATCGTGGAGCGTAAAAGGCCGGTGGACTATATTTGCGCGGGCGGAAGGTGGCAAGGGGAAATGCTTGGGTGCTCCGTGACGATGGGGGCTCGGGGCGGGGGAAGGGCGGTGAGGCATTTCGGGCACCGATGGTTCATTGCATTTATGAATGGTTCGAGGATATTTGTTGCGAAAAAGAGAAACTCTTCCCGAAGGGGAATATTGGGCATGGTCTTGACAGCCAGTTGTTTTGAGGGATAAATGAGGCAGCATACTGATTCAGGCTTGAAAAAAAATTATTGACCAAGTGAATAATCCTGGGGGTTCTTGCCCGAATTTTGCATTGTCCAGCGCGGGGCCATGGTGCGGCAGTCCCTTCCTCCCGCCAGCGTGCTCCCGGTCCCTTGAACCATGACGATGCATCAACCATCAGGTGAATGAACATGCTGCTCGCAGACGGAAAATACATCAAACCCAGCAAGGAAACCCGGGTGCTCGCCATCCTGGATTACCTGTCGCAGGACTCGGCCCTGTCCCAGTTCGAGTTGGGCAAGCGGCTCAAGCTCAGCGGGGCCATGGTCAACCAGTACCTCAAGCTCCTGCAGGAAAAGAACCTCATCGAATATCGTCCGGTGAACGGCAAAAGCTACCGCTATGTGCTTACCAGCGGGGGCGAGAAGAGCCGTCGCCAGATGTTCAGCGATTATTCCAGCGAAACCATTCGGCTCTACACCAACATCAAGGACTTCATCCTCTCCAAGCTGCGCAGCCTGGAGCTGCGGGGCAGCAAGAAGATAGCGCTTTTCGGCGCTTCGGAGACCTGTGAGGTGGTGCTCTCCGCCCTGCGCGACACAGCCTTCCAGGTTGTTGTCGTTGTGGATAATGATGTGGAAAAGCATGGAACCCTGTTCCACGGGTATGTCATCTCATCGCCCTTGGTGCTTGAGCAAGTGGACTGCCAGGCCGTGGTCATAACGTCTTTCGGCCGCCAGGACGAAATCTTCCAGCAACTGCAGCCCGCCTCTGTCAAGAGAGGGCTCGAGATCGTGAGGTTGTGAGCATGGCGCATGTCACCTCCATTACGCTTCCGACCGGCCAGGTCATCGGCCAGGGGCAGCCCTGTTTCATCGTGGCCGAGGTGGGCAACAACCACCAGGGCGACATGGCTCAGGCCCGCCGCATGGTCGAGGAAGCCGCCAAGGCCGGGGTTCAGGCCGTAAAGTTCCAGAAACGGCACATGGAATCGCTGCTGACCCGCGCGGGACGCGAGGCGCCCTATACTGGAGCCAACAGCTTCGGCCCCACCTACGGCGCGCACCGCATGGCGCTGGAGCTCTCCGTGGAGCAGATGGCCGAGCTGAAGGAACTTTCCGAGTCCCTGGGGCTGGTGTTTTTCGCCTCGGCCTGGGACGAGGTGAGTTTTGACGAGATGCTGGGCCTCGGCATGCAGCTCATCAAGATCTGCTCCGCCGACGTGGTGAACGTGCCCCTGGTGCGCAAGGTGGCCGACTGCGGCCTGCCGGTGATCATGTCCACGGGCATGAGCAGCCTGGAGGAAGTGGACACTGCGGTCTCCATCATCCGCGCCCGGCACGACAACCTGCTGCTTTTGCACTGCAACAGCTCCTATCCCTGCACCGAGGAGCAGATCGGCCTGCCGGTCATGGACGCCCTGCGCGAGCGCTACAAGCTGCCCGTGGGCTATTCCGGGCACGAGCGCGGCCTTGCTCCCAGCGTGGCCTCCGTGGCTCTGGGCGCCTGCGTGGTGGAGCGGCATTTCACCCTGGACAAGAACCAGGTGGGCACCGACCACAAGGCGTCGCTGGAACCGGCCGAGCTGGCGGACCTGGTGCGCATGATCCGCGAGGTGGAAGCCTGCATGAAGCTCAAGGGCAAGAAGGTCTTCCCCGAGGAGTTGGCCGCGGCGAAGAAGCTGCGCAAGTGCATGGTCTTCTCGCGCGATTTGCCCGCCGGCCATGTGCTGACCGCGGCGGACCTGACCACGCGCAGCCCGCTGGACGGCATTTCACCCATGCACTGGGACGAGGTGCTGGGCGCTACGCTCAAGCGCCCCGTGAAGCACGAGGAACCCCTGCAGTGGGAGTCTCTCGCCCTGCCAGGACGGCAGGTCGGCGCGGCCTCGCAATCCACTTGAAGACGGCGGCCGATTGCGTTTAGGTCTAGCCATCTTGGCGCGGACCGCGTAAGGGTCTGGTCATGGACGGTCCTGCATGAATCAGACGAACATTCTTTTGGAGACAGGCACCAACGAGCTCGAGATCATTGAGCTCTACCTGACCGAGACCGCTGCGGACGGCAGGGTCTCCAACGCCTATTTCGGCGTCAATGTGGCCAAGGTGCTGGAAATCATCGAGTCTCCGCCAACCCTTGAGCCCGCCCCCTCCTCAGAGCATCCAAGCTATCTCGGGGTCATTCCCCTGCGCGACATGGTCCTGCCCGTGGTGGATTTGTCCATCTGGCTGAACATCGCGCGCGCGCCCAGCAGGCACGAGCCCATCCTGGTGACGGAATTCAACGGCGTGCGCACGGGCTTTCTCGTGTCCGGGGTGACCATGATCCACCGGGTGAGCTGGAGCGACGTGGAGCCGCCCAGCCGCTACCTTGCCGATCTGCCGGGCAACTGCATCACCGGCACGGTGCGCCTGGGCGACCACTTCGCCCTGCTCCTCGACCTGGAGCGTGCCCTGGTGGAGCTTAATGCCCTGGATGTCAGCGAGCCGGAGCAGCAGGAAATTCCGCAGACGGACTCGCCCCTGCATGTGCTGCTCGTGGATGACTCCACCTCGGTGCGGTTTCTGCTCAAGCGCAATTTCGAAAACGCCGGGTTCGTGGTGGACGTGAAAAGCAACGGCGAGGACGCCTGGAACCATCTGGCCGACATCAAGGCCGAGGCAGCCAGGCTCAAACTGCCGGTGACGAGCCTGCTGGACGCCGTGGTTTCCGATGTGGAGATGCCGCGCATGGACGGCTACACGCTGACCAAGCACATCAAGTCGGACCGGGACCTGGGCGCGCTGCCCGTGGTGCTTTTTTCCTCGCTCATCTCGCCCAATCTGCTGCACAAGGGCGAAAGCGTGGGGGCCGATGCCCAGATCACCAAACCGGAATTCGGCGGGCTCACCATCCGCGTGCGCGAAATGATTTTGGAGCGCCGGGCCGGGCAGGGGGCTTGACGCTTTCCGAGTTTTTGGCGTAAGCGTTCAGACAGTCAACAACCCCGCAACCTTCGAGACGAAACGACATGAACCGCATCGCCGCCGCTTCCGCCCTGGCCCTAGCCGCCCTGGCCCTGTGCGTCGATGTCCGCATCGTCGTAGTAGGCATCGTAGGCGACAGCGCGTCGTAGCGGGAACGGTTCTTTTTCAGGCAACCCAAACCCCCGTCGGCGCGAGTCGGCGGGGGTTTTTCGTTCTCTCGGGCAGAGGGGGCGGACCAGCCGACAGCGTCCGCGGACACCCACAGGAGGTGTCTCATGCAGACCATGCCCACGTCGAAACCGATGACGACGCCAGGCTCCACGCCACTGACCATGACGGGCGCGGAGCTCACCATCCGCCTGCTGGAGCGGCAGGGCGTCGGCATCATTCCCGGCATTCCCGGCGGGGCCAACCTGCCGCTGTACGACGCCCTTTCGAAAAGCACCGTCATCCGTCATGTGCTGGCCCGCCACGAGCAGGGCGCCGGCTTCATGGCCCAGGGCATGGCCCGCACCACGGGCGCGCCCGCCGTGTTCTTCGCCACCTCCGGTCCGGGGGCCACCAACACCCTCACCGCCATCGCCGACGCCAAGCTCGATTCCGTGCCCATCATCTGCATCACCGGCCAGGTGCCCAGCGCCATGATCGGCACCGACGCCTTCCAGGAGGTGGACATTTACGGCATGTCCATTCCGGTGACCAAGCACAACTTCCTGGTGCGCAGCGCAGAAGATCTCCTGCGCGTCATTCCGGAGGCCTTCCGCATCGCCTCCTCGGGCAGGCCCGGTCCCGTGTTGGTGGACATCCCCAAGGACGTGCAGACCGCGCGCATCAGCGTTGCGGAGTTGCCGGAACCCGGCGCGCCGGACCCCGTGGAGGCCCCGGACCAGGAGGCCCTGGCCCAGGCCGTGCGCATGCTGGCCGAATCGCGGCGGCCTATCCTCATGCTGGGCGGCGGCGTGGCCGCTTCCGGCGCAAGCGCCATCGCCCGCACCCTGGCCGAGGCCGCCAGCCTGCCCGTGACCATGTCGCTCTTGGGCCTGGGCATTCTGCCCGATGCCCACCCGCTGAACCTGGGCATGCTGGGCATGCACGGCACGCGCCCGGCCAACATGCTCATGAACGAGTGCGATCTGCTCATGGTGGCCGGTGCGCGCCTGGACGACCGCGCCACGGGCCGCCTGGAGCTCTTTTGCCCTACGGCGAAGCTCATCCACCTGGACATTGACCAGAGCGAGCTGGACAAGCTGAAGCAGACGCATCTGGCCATCACCAGCGATGTGGGCGCGGCGCTGGCGGCGTTGCTGCCCCTGGTGGACCGGGGCGCGGCCCAGGCGAGCCGGGCAGCCTGGCTGGAGCGCGTGGCCCGCTGCAAGGCCGAGAACCAGCAGGAACTGCCGGGCGCGGCCAATCCTTTGACGCCCTATGGGCTGGTGCGCTGCACCGGCGAGATCCTGGCGTCTTCTGGACAGAAGGGAGGAGATGACGGCGGGGCCATCGTGGTGACGGACGTGGGCCAGCACCAGATGCGCGCGGCCCAGGCCTACCCGGACCTCAAGCCCAGGGCCTGGCTGACCTCCGGGGGGCTGGGCACCATGGGCTTCGGCCTGCCCACGGCCATTGGCGCGGCCCTGGCCAACCCCGGCCGGCCGGTGGTCTGCTTCAGCGGCGACGGCAGCCTGCAGATGAACATCCAGGAACTGGCCACCGCGGCGGAAACCGGCGTCAGCGTGACCATCGTGCTGGCGGACAACGGGGGCCTGGGCCTGGTGCAGCAGCAGCAGGACCTGTTCTACGGGCGGCGCATCTTCGCCTCCGACTACCGGCATCACGTGGACTTCATCAAGATCGCCGAGGGCTTCGGCGTGCGGGCCATGGACCTGTCCGAGAGCCGCGACCCTCTGGCGGACCTGGAGCGCGCGCTCAAGCGCGAAGGGCCGTGCCTGGTGCGCGTGCCCGTGGCCGCGCAGGACAACGTGTACCCCATGGTGCCCCCGGGCGCGGCCAACACCGACATGATCTGCCAGGACGCCCCGGCGGCCTGCGCAGCCAGCAAAGCCACAGAAGGAGGACGGATCAATGCCTAAGCACGACACCACCCTTATGGCCCTGCGCCTGACCGTGAACAACCACCCCGGCGTGATGACGCACGTGTGCGGGCTCTTCGCCCGGCGCGCTTTCAACGTGGAGGGCATTGTGTGCACCCCGCAGCCCGGCGCGGACGGCGGCGGCACAACGAGCCGCATCTGGCTCATCGTGCAGCGCGACGACCGCCTGGGGCAGATGATCCGCCAGGTGCGCAAGCTCTATGACGTTCTGGAAGTGCTGGCCTACGAGGCCGATGGCGGCGCGCTTTCGCGCATGGACGCCTGCATGGCGGGCTGGGAGTCGGCGGGGCCCTGCGCCGAGACCGTGGCCTGAGGTCTCATTCTGGGTCGGGCGGTGCCGTTTGGCCCGCCCGGCCCGGTGCCGCAAGCCCCCGCGCAGGCGGGGTTGCTAGAACCCGTGCTCGCGCAAAAAATCCATGCTGAGGCTGGAGGCGGGCTTGCCGCCGGACGCGGCCGTCCAGGGGGCCAGCATGCTGCGCACGTATTTGCCGATGAGGTCCGTCTCCATGTTCACCTTGGTGCCGGGCGTCCAGCCGGAGATGGTCGTTTCGCGCTGGGTGGCCGGAATGATGTTCACCGAGAGGAAGTCCGGCCCGCAGTCGTTCACGGTCAGGCTGATGCCGTCCAGGGTGATGGAGCCCTTCTGGATGACGAAGGGGCCGTGCTCGGGTGGAAATTTCAGGGTATAGACGCGGCTTTCGCCAGCGGGTGCGGTGCCGGTCACGGTGGCCAGGCAGTCCACATGGCCGCTGACCAGGTGCCCGCCCAGGCGGTCGCCCAGCGCCAGGGCGCGCTCCAGGTTCACCTGGCTGCCGGTTCGCAGGCCGCCCAGGCTGGTGTGCGCAAGGGTCTCCGCGCTGGCGTAGACCGTGAACCACTTCTCGCCGAAGGTCTCCACCGTGAGGCAGGCGCCGTTCACCGCAATGGATTCGCCAAGTACGATGCGCTCCAAGTCGAACAAGGCGCGGATCTTGAGCCGCGTCTCCGCGCCCCTGGCCTCCACGGCCTCCACACGTCCCATGCCCTGGACCAGTCCGGTGAACATCGGCTTGCGCTCCTTATTTGCGTCTGGGCTTGTAGGTCAGTTTCAGGTCTTCGCCGCAGGACACCGTGTGGGCCAGGCGGAAGGGCAGCGCCTGGTCCATGCTCTGCACGGCGTCGCCCGCGAACAGGCTTTTGCCTTCACGGTCGCCCAACACGCGCGGGGCCAGGTAGAGCACGAATTCGTCCATGAGCCCCTGGCGGCACAGGCTCAAGCCCAGATGCCCGCCGCCCTCGCACAGGGTGAGGTGGCAGGAGAGCTCCTGGCGCAGGCGCTGGAAGGCCGGGGCGAAATCCAGCCCGTGGCCCAGGGGGCCGGGCAGCTCCGGCAGGCCCCAAATGCGCGTGCCGCGCTGGCGCAGCTCGTCGGCCAGGGGGGTTTGGGCCGAGTACTCCGTGGTCCAGAAAATGGCCTGCTGCGGGCGCTGGCGCAAAATATTGAAGGTGGAGTAGGCGTTGGGCAGCTTGCCGGTGACGATGACCGCGAAGGGCTGGCAATAATCCGCCGGCAGGGCGAGATCCTCCAGGCGGCAGGTCAGCTGCGGGTTGTCGCCGTAAAACGTGTTGCCGCCCACAATGACCGCCTGGGCCTGGGCGCGCAGCCTGTGCACGTCCTGCTGCGACTGCGGGCCGGAAACCGCCTGGGGGCGGCCGCCGCGCGCGGCGATCTTGCCGTCCAGGGTGCAGGCCATCTTGAGGATGTTGTACGTGCGGCTGGTGGTTTGCCAGATGATGAACTCATCGATGAGGTCGCGGCAGAGCGCTTCCTCAATGCCCAGGGTGACCTCCACTCCGGCGGCGCGCAGGGCTTCGATGCCGCCGCCCGCCACATCCTGGTTGGGGTCGCCGCAGCCCACCACCACGTGCTTGATGCCCGCGGCCAGGATGGCCTTGGTGCAGGGGGGGGTCTTGCCCTGGTGGTTGCAGGGCTCCAGCGTTACGAAAAGCGTGCAGGAGGCCGCGTCGACGCCCTTGATGCGCGCGTCGGCCAGGCATTCCACCTCGGCGTGGGGGCCGCCAAAGGCCTTGTGCCAGCCCTCGGCCACAATTTTGCCGCCCTGAACCAGCACCGCACCCACGCAGGGGTTGGGGGCCGTGGCTCCGCGTCCGCGCAGGGCCAGCTCGGCCGCGCTGCGCATGAACAGATTAAGAGGACTGGTAGTCTCCAGGCAGGTAGGCATGTTCCACCCCAGCTTCCTTGAGCATGGCATTGGCCAGTTCATCCGGGTAGGCTTCCGCGAAATAGACGGCGCGCACCTGGCAGTTGATGAGCATTTTCGTGCAGATGAGGCAGGGCTCGGTGGTGCAGTAAATTTCCGCGCCAGCCAGCGAGAGCCCGTGCAGGGCGCACTGGATGATGACGTTCTGCTCCGCGTGCAGGCCCCGGCAGAGCTCGTGGCGCTGGCCGGAGGGGATCTTCAGCCGTTCGCGGATGCAGCCCACCTCCTCGCAGTGGGGCACATTGGTGGGGGTGCCGTTGTAGCCGGTGGCGATGAGCCGCTTGTCGCGCACGGCAACGGCCCCAACCTTGCGGCGCAGGCAGGTGGAGCGTTCGGCCACGAGGTGGGCGATGCGCATGAAATAGGTGGGCCAGGGGACGCGGTCGCTCATGTGCAGGCCCTCCCGAAGCCTTGGAACATGACCGCCCGGACCGGGCTTCTGCTGCGGGTCCGGGCGGTCTTTGGGGACATTCTACCAGGCGTACAGCGGGAACTCGCGGGCGAAGTCCTCCACCTCGAGGCGGATCTCATCCAGCACGGAGTCGCTGTCCATGTTGTCCAGGGCGGCGGTGATGGCCTCGGCCACGGCCAGCATGTCTTCCTCGATCATGCCGCGGGTGGTGAGGGCCGGAGTGCCGATGCGGATGCCGGAGGTGACCGTGGGCGGCTTGGTGTCGAACGGAATGCCGTTCTTGTTCACGGTGATGCCCGCCTTGTCCAGGGCGATCTCCGCGTCCTTGCCGGTGATGTTTTTCTTGGTCAGGTCAAGCAGCATGAGGTGGTTGTCGGTGCCGCCGGAAACCAGGTCGAACCCGGCGTCCTTGAGGTAGCCCGCCAGCGCGCCGGCGTTTTTGACCACCTGCTCCTGGTACTGCTTGAAGCCTGGCTGCAGGGCCTCGCCAAAGGCCACGGCCTTGGCGGCGATGACATGCATCAGCGGTCCGCCCTGGATGCCGGGGAAGATTTGGGAATTGAGCACCTTGCTCTGGTCCTCGGCGGCCAGAATCATGCCGCCGCGGGGACCGCGCAGGGTCTTGTGCGTGGTGGTGGTGGTGAAGTGCGCGTGCTCGATGCAGCTGGGGTGCAGTTCGGCGGCGATGAGCCCCGCGATGTGGGCCATGTCGACCATGAGCACCGCGCCCACTTCATCGGCGATTTTGCGGAAGCGGGCAAAGTCGATGACGCGCGGATAGGCGCTGGCCCCCGCGATGATCATCTTGGGCTTGGACTCCTTGGCCGTCTTTTCCAGGGCCTCGTAGTCGATGGTCTGGGTGTCCGGGCTGACGCCGTAGGACACGATGTTGAACAGCTTGCCGGAGAAGTTCACCGGGCTGCCGTGGGTCAGGTGGCCGCCGTGTGCCAGGTTCATGCCGAGCACTGTGTCGCCGGGTTTGCAGGCGGCGAAGTACACGGCCATGTTGGCCTGGGAGCCGGAGTGGGGCTGCACGTTGGCGTACCCGGCGCCGAAGAGCACCTTGGCGCGCTCGCGCGCAAGCTCTTCCACCTGGTCCACGAACTCGCAACCGCCGTAGTAGCGTTTGCCGGGGTAGCCTTCGGCGTATTTGTGGGTAAGGACGCTGCCCGTGGCCTGGCGCACCGCCGAAGAGGTGAAGTTCTCCGAGGCGATGAGCTCGAGTTTGCCGACCTGGCGGTCGATTTCACTCGCAATGGAGGCGGCGACTTCAGGGTCTTGGATGAAAAGTTCTTCCATGATGCGTCCTCGTGTGGCTTGCGTGGGGCTTGATTGGTGCCGAAAGGTCGCGGGCGCTTGCGCGGCCCGCTACTCCGTGAAACGCTTGAAAAGCATGCAGCCGTTGGTGCCGCCGAAACCGAAGGAGTTGGACAGCGCGTAGGTGGCCTGTTTCTCTCTCGGTCCGCCCGCGCAGTAGTCCAGGTCGCACTCCGGGTCCGGGGTGATCTGGTTGGCCGTGCCGGGAATGATGCCGGTGTTGAGCGTCATGACGCTGAACACGGCTTCCACGCCGCCGGCGGCGCCCAGCAGGTGGCCTATCTGGCCCTTGTTGCCGCAGATGGCGATGTTCTTGGCATGCGCGCCGAACACGGTCTTGATGGCCCGCGTCTCGCACAGGTCGTTCAGGTACGTGGAGGTGCCGTGGGCGTTGATGTGGTCCACCTCGGCGGGGGGCACGCGGCCTTCCTCCAGGGCTTTTTGCATGGCGATGGCCGCGCCGGAGCCGTCTTCGGGCGGGGCGGTCATGTGGTAGGCGTCGCTCGAAGCGCCAAAACCAATCACTTCGGCCAGGATCGTGGCCCCGCGTTTGCGCGCGTGGTCCAAAGACTCCAGGAGCAGCAGGCCGCAGCCTTCGCCCATGATGAAGCCGTCGCGATCCTTGTCGAACGGGCGAGAGGCGTGCTCAGGGTCGTCGTTGCGGGTGGACAGCGCCTTCATGGCGTTGAACCCGGAAAAGGCCAGCGGCGTGATGGTGGACTCCGCACCGCCGCAGATCATGACGTCGTTGCGCCCGAGCTTGATTTCCGAGAAGGCATAGCCCACTGCGTGGGTGCCGGAGGCGCAGGCCGTGGTGGTGCAGATGTTTGCGCCCCTGGCGCCGTGCTCTATGGACACCTGCCCGGCGGCCATGTTGGCGATGATCGTGGGGATGAAGAACGGGCTGATGCGGCCCGGCCCGGAGTCCACCAGCTTCTTGTGCTGGGTCTCGATTCCCTCGAGCCCGCCCAGGCCGACGCCGATGATGACGCCCGCGCGGTGGGCTTCCTCGGGTGGAATCTGCCAGGCGGCCTGTTCCATGAGCATTTTGGAGGCGCCCACCGCGTACTGGGTGAACTTCTCCATGCGCCGTGCGGCCTTGGCGTTGATGTATTTGGTCGGATCAAAGCCCTTGACCTCGCCAGCGATCTGCGTGTCGTGGCCGGTGGAATCGAAGCTGGTGACCTTGCCAATGCCGGATTTTCCGGCCAGCAGGTTCTCCCAGCTCGACTGAAGATCGTTCCCAAGGGGGGTGATTGCGGCCAAGGCCGTGACGACAACCCTGTTCATGCAGACATATCCGTTTTGCGGGGGCAGCCCGTGCGGAGAAAAGGCGGAGCGCCCCGCAGCCCAACGCAGGCAGGGCGCTCCGAATGTTTAAAGGCGGGAAGAGCTGTTGCGGCTCGTCCTATGTGTGCTTCTCGATGTATTCAATGGCGTCCTTGACCTTGAGGATCTTCTGAGCTTCTTCGTCGTCGATCTCGATGTCGAAAGACTCTTCCATGGCCATGATCAGCTCGGTGAGATCAAGGGAGTCGGCGCCCAGGTCCTCGACAAAAGAAGCCTCGGGCTTCACTTCATCGGCGGAAACGCCCAACTGCTCAACAACGATGCCTTTGACTTTCTCAGCTACAGACATATTTCCTCCAAAAGGTGTTTTTAACGTGACGTTACAGTTACATGTACATCCCGCCATTGACGGCAAGGACCTGTCCGGTGACATAGCCGGCGCCTGGTCCCGCAAGATACGAGACGGCATTGGCGATGTCCTCGGGCGCGCCCAGGCGGCCAAGGGGGATATTCTCAAGCATTTTCGAAACAATGGATTCCGGCAGCGCTGCGGTCATGTCGGTCTGGATGAAACCCGGAGTGACGGCGTTCACCGTGACTCCGCGACCCGCCAGTTCGCGCGCGGCGCTCTTGGTGAGGCCTATGAGCCCGGCCTTGGCGGCCACGTAGTTGGCCTGGCCCGCGTTGCCCATCTGTCCCACCACGGAGGAGATATTGATGATTCGGCCCAAGCGTTGCTTGGCCATGATCTTGGCGGCCTCGCGCAGGCAGGCGAAGGCTCCGGTCAGGTTCACCTGGATGACCTTGTCCCAGTCCTCGTCCTTCATGCGGATAAGCAGGCCGTCTTTGGTGATGCCGGCGTTGTTGACCAGCACCTCGAGGCTCACCTTGTCCTTGATCTCGTCGGTAAAGAAAGCGGCAACGGACTGGCGGTTGCTCGCGTCCAGGCAGAAGGCCTTGGCCTCGCCCCCGGCCTCGGTGATGGCGGCGACGGCCTTCTCCGCCTCCTCCGGCCTGCTCACGTAGGTCAGGTAGACCTCGAACCCGTCTTTGGCCAGGCGCTCCGCGCAGGCGCGGCCAATACCGCGCGATCCGCCGGTCACCAGTGCAACTCTGGGCATATCGCTCATGTGCTTCCTCTCTTCCAGACGGGCTTGCCGCCCCTGTGATACGCGCTCATTACCCGAATTCGCGCCGGACTGCAAACCCGCACTTGCGCGCCTAGAACTTGATAAGCCCGGAACCCCAGGTGAAGCCGCCGCCGAAAGTGCCCAGCAGCACAAGGTTCCCGGGCTTGATGGCGCCCTCGGCCACGGCTTCGGAAAGGGCCAGGGGCACGGAGGCCGCCGAGGTGTTTCCGTACTTCTGGAGATTGGTGAAGACTTTCTCTTCCGGTATCTCCAGGCGTTTGCCCACGGCTTCCACTATGCGCAGGTTGGCCTGATGGGGGATGAACACGTCCACGTCGTCGCGGGTCAGGCCGTGCTTTTTGAGCAGCTCCGCACAGATGCCGCTCATGGCGCGCACGGCGTGTTTGTACACCTCGCGGCCGTTCATTTCCACAAAGAAGTCCCGGCGGATGGTGTCGCCCAGCTTGTAGGGCGTGCCCGAACCGCCGCCCTTGACGGTCAGAAGGTCGCCCATGGCGCCGTCGGAGGCCACCATGACGTCGAGCACGCGCGCGCCGGCAAGCCCTGGCGCCTCTGCCGTGATGACGACCGCGCCCGCGCCGTCGCCAAAGAGCACGCAGGTGCTGCGGTCGGTGTAGTCCACGCGGGAGGACACGATGTCGCAGCAGGCCAGCAGGACCTTGGCTTCTGGGTGCAGGGCGATGAGGGCCCGGGCCGTCTCCAGCCCGTACAGAAAGCCGGAGCACGCGGCGGAGACGTCCATGGACATGCGCCCGGCGATGCCCAGGCGGTGGGAAAGCATGCAGGAAGCACTGGGAATGACCGCATCGGGCGAGAAGGTGGCCACCAGCACGTGGGTCAGCTCCTCGGCCTTGATGCCGGCGCTCTTGAGGGCGTTTTGGGAGGCCCCGAAGCACAGGTCCACGCAGGTTTCGCCGTTGAGCGCAACGCGGCGCTCGCGGATGCCCGTGCGGCTGGTGATCCACTCGTCGTTGGTCTCCACCATGCGCTCGAAGTCGGCATTGGTGAGCTTGGTGTCCGGCACGCAGTGGCCCATTCCGCGGATGATGCAGGAGGTATTCATAGGCACGCTCTGTATGGGGCTAGTGCCGGCGAAGGCCGACTGGTTTTGGTGTGGACCCGGCCCGTGGTGGGCACGCAGGACCTTGACTCAAGCCTTGTGCCTGCTGAACTGGCCCAGCTCGCTGTGGGCGGAGAGTTCCGCGGCCAAGTGTTCGTGCGCCTTTTTTTCCATAAATGTCGCCGCCATGCGGGTGGCGTTGGTCACGGCCTTGATGTTGCTGGACCCGTGGCAGACGATGAGGATGCTCTTCAAGCCCAGCAGGGGGGCGCCGCCGTATTCGGCGTAGTCCATCATTTTGGCGAAGTTTTTGAGCGACCCCATGGACAGCGCCGCGCCCATGCGCGAGAGCACATGGCGCTTGAGCTCGCGCTTGAGCACCCGGCCGAACGATCTGGCCAGGCCTTCGGAGAGCTTGAGGCAGATGTTGCCCACGAATCCGTCGCACACGGCCACGTCGAGGTCGCCGGTGAAGATGTCGCGTCCTTCGACGTTGCCCACGAAGTTCAGCGAGGTCATCTTCAGGAGGTCGAAGGCCTCCTTGACCATGACGTTGCCCTTGCCCTCTTCCTCGCCGATGGACAAAAGGCCCACGCGGGGGCGCTCCACGCCAAGCACGTCACGGGCGAGCACGTCGCCCATGATGCCGAACTGGGCCAGGTGGAAGGGCTTGGAGTCCACGTTGGCGCCCACGTCGAGGAGCACCACCGGATTTTTTTCCGTGGGCATGATGCTGGCCAGGGCCGGGCGCTCCACACCCTTGATGCGGCCAAGCACGAACATTCCGCAGGCCACGGAGGCCCCGGAATTGCCCGCGCTGACCACGCCATCGGCCAAGCCGTCCTTCACCAGCTGGCAAGCCACCTGGATGGAGGAGTCCTTCTTGCGGCGCAAGGCGTCGGAGGGCTTTTCGTCCATGTCCACCACCTGGGAGGCGTGGTGGATTTCTATGGGCAGATCGGCCGTGCCTTCGATGCGGGCAAGCTCGGCGCGCAAAAGCACCTCATCACCCACCAGGGTGATGTGGATGCCTTCGCGGGCTGCCTGCACTGCTGCAGGGACGTTGACCCGGGGGCCGATGTCGCCCCCCATTGCATCAACGGCTATGCGGGGCGCTTTATCAGGCATTCGCGGGGGTCAGAGCCTGGCGATCCTTGTAATTGCCGCACACGGAGCAGGCGCAGTGGGAGAGCACGGGCTCGCCGCACTTGCACAGCACAACGTTGGGGGTGGCCACGTGGTCGTGGGAACGGCGCATGTTCTTGCGGGACTTGGAAGTCTTTTTCTTCGGTAAGGCCATGGTGGCTCTCCTTGTTCTTGTAGACGCGCCGGAGAAGGCTCCGGGTGCGTGCTGTTATGATAGCTTCAAGTTGCGCAGGACCGCAAGCCTGGGATCGCCCTCATCGCGGGCGCAGGTGCAGGTGCCCTGATTCCTGTTGATGCCGCACTTCGGGCACAGGCCTTTGCAGCCCTCGGAGCACGCGGGGCTCTCGGGCAGGGCCAGCACGAACTGCTCCCAAAGATATCCGCCCGCGTCGAACTCGGGCTGGCCCGCGGTGACGCGCACGCGGGTTTCCTCGGCCAGTTCGTCGGCCTGCGCCGCGGGCTCTTCGAAGCTGTCGAACTCGCCCTCCACGGGCAGCTCGAACTCTTCAAGGCAGCGCCCGCAGGCCATCTTCAGCGAACCGCTGAAGCCGCCGCTGACGAGAAAACCGTCGTCCTGGGGCGTTATGAACATCCGGGCCTCGAAGTCGCGCCCGGGCGTGGCGGGCACGCCAAATTCCTTCAGCGGCCCTGTCCATAAGGACTGGTCCGTGAAAAGGAATTCCTGGCCCTCGTCCGGAATGTCGTTCAGAGAAATCCACAGTTCGCTCATGCTGCCTCGCAGGCCGCATCTCTATACGGGTGGCTTTTTGTTTGTCAAGAAAAAAGCACTTGCGTTTTTCCTTGCTCGGGGCTACAAGTCCTCTTCCCTGATGCCGGGAGCCCGGTTTCAGGAGTCGCGCGGCGTGGACCGCGTCCGCTTACAGAGAATGTTTCAGGAGGATTCCCATATGTCCAAGACGTGCGATATCTGCGGCAAGCACCCCAGCTCCGGCAACAACGTGAGCCACGCCAACAACCGCACCCGGCGCCGTTTTCTGCCCAACCTGCAGCGCGTCAAGACGGTTCTTCCCTCTGGCGAAGTGCGTTACGTTCGCGCCTGCACCCGCTGCATCCGCAGCGGCTCGGTGGTGAAGCCCGCCGTCCGCCCCGTGCTCGCGGCCTAAACCTTCCCACTGCCTTTCCCAAGACGAAAAGGCCCCGGCTTGCCGGGGCTTTTTTCGTTTCCTTTTGCCGGGCGCGTTTTCGGCCCATCAGCTTTTCTGAACGCCTGCTTCAGGCATTGCCATTGGACGGCGGCCCGCGCTTTTGGCACATTGGCGCCGCCTGCCCGGATGCCCCGGGCGGGAGCGTAAGCACCAGGAGTGCGCCATGTCCTGCCATGAGTATTTCGCCAATGTGGCCGGTGAGTGGAACCGGCTGCGCGCGGGCTTTTTTTCCGAGGCCGTGCGCGAGAAGGCCCTCGCCTTGGCCGGGGTGCGGGCGGGGCAAACCGCCGCCGACCTGGGCGCGGGCACCGGGTTCGTCACCCAGGCCCTGCTCGCGGCCGGGCTCAAGGTCTTTGCCGTGGACCAATCGCCGGCCATGCTGACGGAGCTGCGCGCCGCGCTTGGCGGCACGGGCCGCGTCACCGCCCTGGAGGGCCTGGCCGAGACCCTGCCCTTGCCGGACGCCTCCGTGGACCACGTGTTCGCCAACATGTTTCTGCACCACGTGGACGACCCGGCCCGCGCCGTTGCCGAGATGGCGCGCGTGCTCAAGCCCGGCGGGCGGCTGGTCGTGACCGACCTGGACAGCCACGCGCACGGTTTCCTGCTCACCGAGCACCACGACCGCTGGCCCGGTTTCCGGCGCGAGGATGTCTCCGCTTGGCTCAAGGCCGCAGGGCTCATCCGCGTGGACGTGGACTGCTGCGGCGAGCGCTGCTGCGCCGGCAGTTGCGACGCTTCGGACCAGGCCAGCATTTCCATTTTCGCGGCCAGCGCCACCAGGCCGGTGGCGGCCATCCGCCCGACCGACGCGGACCCGCTGGCCGTGGGGAGATTGGCGCGTTCGTTCATGGACTGCGACAGGCCGCTGCTCTGCGCCGAGTCCGTGCTGCTCGCCGTGGCCGAAGGCCTGGGAGTGGCCTCGCCGCTGGTGCCGCGCATGGCCACGGGCTTTTGCAGCGGGCTTTCGCGCAGCTGCGGCACTTGCGGGGCCTTTTCCGCCGGTGTCATGGCCCTGGGCATGATCCTTGGGCGCGACAGCGCCCGGGACGACCTGGACCTGACCTATGGCCCCGTGCGCGAGTATCAGGACTTTTTTCTGGAATGTTTCGGTTCGCTCAATTGCCGGGAGCTGACAGGGCACGACCTCGGCGCGCCGGAGGGGCTTTGGGCCTACCGCGAGGCCGGCCTGAAGCTCAGCCTGTGCGCGCCGCTGCTGGAGCGGGCCGCCGCGCAGCTCATCCGCATCCTGGCCGCGAACCAGCCGCCAGAGTAGGACGGAGCAGGGCGCGCCATTGGGGCTGGCCCAAACCCGCGCGGACCTGTAGAACCGGGCGCATGAACGGAGACACAGCGGAAGGCCCAAAACATTTGGAAGGCCGCGCCATCTTTTACGACGCCTCGCCAAATGGCGGTGGCTGGGGCCGCAGTCTGCGCTTTGGCGAACCTCTGGGTTGCCGCCGGGCCGCATGCCTGGCCGAAGTGGCGCACGTGATAGCCTGGGCCGAGGCCGAGGCCCGCTCCGGGCGCTGGGTGGTGCTGGCCCTGGCCTACGAGGCCGCGCCCGCCTTTGATGCCGCCCTTGCGGTCCACGCGCCCCAGCCCGGCCTGCCGTTGGCCTGGGCCGCCAGCCATGCCGAGCCCTTGCCCCTGCCGCCGGAACAGAAGCCCGGCCCCGCGCATCACAGCCCCTGGCAGGCCCTGGTTCCCCCGCGCGAGTACGCCGCCCGGTTCGCCCGGCTCCAGGAGCTCATCGCGGACGGCGAAACCTACCAGGCAAACTACACCGTGCCGTTCGAGCGCGCCTTCGCGGGCGACGACCGCGCCTGGTTCCAGGAACTGGCCCGCGCCCAGGCGGCAGGCTTCTGCGCTTGGCTGGACCTGGGCAGGCACCGCGTTCTGTCCCTGTCGCCGGAGCTGTTCTTCCGGCTGGAGCCCGGCCCGGAGGGTCTCGAGGTTCTGGCCCGGCCCATGAAGGGCACCGCCCCGCGCGGAGCCACCCCGCAAGAGGACGCCGCCCTGCGCCAAGCGCTGGCCCGCTGTCCCAAAAACCGCGCCGAGAACGTCATGATTGTGGACCTGCTGCGCAGCGACCTGGGCCGCGTGGCCCGGCCCGGCGGCGTGCGCGTGCCCCGGCTCTTCCACGTGGAAGACTATCCCACCGTGTTCCAGATGACCTCCGACGTGCGCGCCAGCCTGCGGCCCGATGCGGGCCTGCCCGAGGTGCTGGCCGCGCTGTTCCCCTGCGGGTCGGTCACCGGCGCGCCCAAGGTGCGCACCATGCAGATTCTGCGCGAGTTGGAGCCGCATCCGCGCGGACTGTACTGCGGGGCCATCGGCCTGCTGGAGCCGGCGGAGGGGGGCCGGGGCCGGGCGGTGTTCAGCGTGCCCATCCGCACCATCGTGCTCGACCGCGGCGCCGGGCTGGCGCGTTTCGGCGTGGGCGGCGGCGTGACCCACGACTCACGCGTTGCGGACGAGTATGCGGAATGCCAGACCAAGATGCGCTTTTTGACCCCGCCGGGGCAGGATTTTCTGCTGCTGGAATCGTTGCTGCTGCTGCGTGGACGCTACCCGCTGCTTGAGGCGCACCTGGCGCGGCTGGAACGCTCCGCCGGGCATTTCGGCTTTGCGCTGGATGCGCAGGCCGTGCGCCTGGCCCTGGCGGACCTGGCCCTGGCCCAAGGCTCCGGGCGGTTCAAGGCCCGGTTGCTGCTGGCGCGCTCCGGGGCGTTCACGGTGGAGGCCGCGCCGATCACCGGAGGCAGG
>Ga0209373_10001061_pt1 | contig 35961 bp, 26 predicted proteins | sample Higcelweek5metaG_FD_187173 | JGI IMG/M metagenome (GOLD analysis project Ga0209373, IMG submission 187173) | Freshwater pond sediment microbial communities from the University of Edinburgh, under environmental carbon perturbations - High... | ecosystem: Environmental > Aquatic > Freshwater >... | reverse complement strand
TTCCGAACTGCTGAGTCGACTTCGGAAAGTAATGTCCGCCAAAATTAACGGCAGACTGGCTACTCCGCTGAGGGTTGGACTTGGAATCTGGGGGAGATTACTATGAAAATTTATGCAACAATACTTACTGGAGATTCTATGTCTGCGGACAGGAACCGCAAAAGGATTTTCAGATCGGATACTGTCGGTTCAGCCGGTGTTTTTGCCGTGGTTCAGCACTTCTGCGAGCTGGGCGTCGGTGGGATCCATCAACAGCTGGAAACGGAAGTTGGCGATGAAGGCTTCGTCGTCGAGCATGCCCATGTGGGTGGCGTTGATGAAGAACAGTTTGTTCCATGGGATCGGCGAAGAGAAGAAAGGCATCTCAAGACAGCGGTCGAAACGGCAGCTGGCGGTCAGCACCTTGCCGTCTCCAGCGCCATACTCGGTCACTTTGACTTTGCCGTCCTTGCCGACGGTTGCCCGTATCGCGGTCAGCGTGGTGTCTCCGGCGAACAGGAACAGTTCGGTCTTGCCCGGATTTTTTACTACCGTCTGGTTCAGCACGGTGCGGAAGCGCTTTGCCCGTTTCAGGCATTTCTCAATATGATCGAGTGCGATAGCATAACGCTGCTGACGTGTTTTTACCTCCGGGAGAATGTGCCGGAGTGCATTGTCATTTGCCGGGTTCAGCAGCCCCAGATTGTAGCATTGCCAGACGCGCAGATCGAACAGGTCGAGCGGCACATCGGGTTCGGCCTCGTCGAAAAGATGTCCGCCCGGGCCTTCCGGCAGCATGAAATAGCAGGATGGAAAAGTTGCGATCAAGGCGGCAGGGTAGGGGGTGGCGCCCGGTGCCAGCCGCAGCCCGTTGGACATTTCCGCGATGGTATCCAGATAACCTGCGTTGGGGGTGCCGACGACGAACAGCTTGTCCACATATTGGGACAACTTCCAGTGTGGAACGGGGATTGATCCGTCTGCCGGGAGGTCGTCGTCGCCGAACATCAGGCAATATCGGGAGATCAGGCCGCCCATCGAATGTCCGACGAGGTCGAACTGAATATCGCGGTGGTGCGAAGGATCGCGTTTGAGATAGGCTTCTCCAAGCTCCCGGCGGGTGTCAAGGATGAACCGGTAAAGGCGTTTCGAGTTTTCCACCAGGTCGCGGCGCCAGTCGTAATGGAATTCGTAGATGGATTGCAAGCCGTTTTCGCTGTCCTTCCGACGGTACCCGATCTTTTCCAGAACCTTGATCAGGCGGTTATAGCCCGGGAGTTGGAAATTGAGTCCGGCGAGGTGGATTGCGGCGGTGTCGAGCATATTGCGGTCGCCGGTCTGGTTTCGCAGTTCGTCCAGATTTTTGCCGACTGCCATCGGATGAGCAAGGAGTCCGCATTTATCCGGCGTTATGCCCGCGGGATCGAAACTGCCCCAGAGTTCGTCGCCTTTTTCGTTGTCGAAAATGGTGGAGCCGAGAAAGCCGTGGACGATGATGACCGGATTGCGGCTTGGTCCCTGATAGGCGAACGCCTGTTTTTCGAGTTCCGAGATCAGCAGTTCATGTGAAGTCCCAGTCGCCTGATAGGAGCCGACGCCCCGATGAATGCGCCACCAGAGCCCCCATCCCGCAAGACAAAAAATCAGCAATACGGCGAAGTAACCCCATAATATCATCGTCATGCCATCTTTCCGGGACCGATTTGTTTTTTTTAGTTAATCTATAACATTCATATCAAAAAAGCAATAGCAGGAAGAATATTATGGTGAGAAATATTGTTATTTTTTATGGCGATTGCACCTCTGGATTCTGTCTGCGGCGCTTTTCGCGGCATTGGGACTGGGGGGACGGTTCGGGGACGATTTCAGAGGCTGCTGGAGCCGGTCGGATTGCCATTTTGCCGAGTTCGGAGAAGCGTGTCCATCTGACTTCTTCGGAGAAAACGTTCCTGAAAAATCTCGATTCGATCCCGATCTGGCAATGGAAATGAAGCTGGTGATGACAACCAAAACGCCCGCGTGAACCGATTTTTTTCTTCCGTCCTGAACAACAGCAGAAAACGCAAATGCCGTAAGGAGCCGGACGGAAAAATTGTACGATCGACTAAAAAAATCATTTCATGACCGGGAACAGCTCGGCGGCGAGCCGCAGCGTCGCCTGTCCGATGGCATCCTTGGCGGCAATGACATACGTAACTCCGGCAAGCGTTTCCTTCAGGGCTCCGGCGGCGAGGAGCTGTTTTTTGCTGTCGTAGACGGACATTTCGACGCGCGCCTGCGCGGAGATGAACTTCTGGTAGCTTCCTGCCTGACTGGCAATGGCTTCCCCGACCACGGAGAAATCCGCCCCGTCCTGATTGTCGACGACCTTGAATCCGAGGCCGAGAAGAAGCTTCTTCAGTTCCGTTTCCGCGGCGGGATCCGGAATGCTCACCTGGATGTTTTCCGGAACTTTTACATAGACCTTCCGCGCATTTCCCTTGACTACCGGGGAGAGAGTTTCCAGAACCGTTGTTTCCGACTCTTTCTTAGGCAGAAGCTTCGAGCTGGATTTGGCGAGAGCTTCCTTGATCTGTCTTGCCAATTCCGGCATCAGCGAACTGAAGTCGCCCGGTCCTGAAGCGCTGCACGCCAGAACCCTGCTGGTTTCAGTTCCGATGATTTTCGCAACGAGGAAATTCTTGTCGCCGGACCGGAAGTTTGAACCCGTGATCAGAATTTTTGCGCCGATCAGCTTGCCTAGTTTCGTCTGGGACTCCCTCGATGTCATGTTGAGCGCGGAAAGCTGAAGTTCGTTCAGGGCCTTGTCCAGCTCCGCACGCTCGACCAGTTCAAATTCATTCAGCTTGAGCAATTCGATGTTGAGGAGTTCCGCGATGGATTTTCCATCCTCGTTCTGGGCGCCGGAACGGGTGCGGGCATCAAACGGCAGGACGGCTATGGTTGGAACCATTTCCGTTTTGATTTCCTCCGCGGCAAAGGCGCAGAGCGCGGACAGCATGGCGAGGACGGACAACAGTCTGATCTTCATTTTGCATTCTCCCTGATGAGGTTTCTTATGAGAAGTATATTTTCAATTCTGCTGAAATCAAACGACGGGGAAAAAAGAATCACGCGTTTCCCGCTCTTTTCCAGTTCGATGTAGGCGCCGGAGCCGTTTACATCCGCACATTTCTCCTTCCGGTCCAGGGCGAGGGCAAGACAGCCCGGAACGCGCGTCGTGTTCCAGGAAACGCGATCCCATCCATCCCCGAGCGGCAGGGGGAAATCCCTTTTGTCCGGGAAGACCAGAAGAATTTTTCCGGCTCGGTTTTCGGGATCGAATTCCTGCATGGCGCGGACATCCGCACCCTCTTCGGGGGGAGGGGGCGAGAGAAGACGGCGGTCCAATCCGGGAATGCCGGACTTCGGCAGATTCAGGAGGGCCGGAGCCCAGACGCGGACCTTCCGTTTTTCTCCGTTGACAACCAGCACGGCGTCCAGACTGGTTCCGTCCGTCATGGCGGGGAGCGTGAAACGGACTTCTCCGACCCCGGACGCCAGAACGCGCCCGTGCCCGCTTTCCAGCCGCCACGTCCCGTTTCCGGACAGCGACGCCTCTTGTCCGGACCAGACGTCCGCCACTTCCTCCGCGGACAGCCAGAAGCAGGGCAGCATCAGCAATATCAGCCATCGGGACAACTTCATTTTTTCACCTCCGTCGTTTGTCTTAGAATTCTTCCATTTGCACAAAAAATCCGGATGTTGTCTTTTTGCCAGATAACATAATCGGAACGCTTTTCCTGAAGGGTTATTTTTCCCTTCACAAAGTCAAAAAGATAAACGCCTCCGTTTCCGTGAACCCACAGGATGCCGGGTTCATCGGTCAGGGAAATCCGGTGGAAACTGAATTTATCCTTCTCTTCCGGGAAACGGGGAGGAGAGCGTAATGGAGAGAATTCCGTTTTCCAATCGTTTCCGTCCGGGGTGCAGGAATAGAGGTCGCCGAACCAGACATAGATTCGTCCGCCGGAAGGAAGGGCCATGCCGGGAATCTGGATTTTCTGCTTTTTCACAAGCGCCAGTGTGTTTTTGTCGAACCAGAGAAATTCCTTGTTGACCGTAAAGATAATATGGTTTTCCGTCACGGAGAAGGGAACCCAAAGCCCCCTTGTGCGCGGGATTTCGACATCGAGTTTTCCCAGTTCCCGGATTTTGCCTGAAGGCAGTTCCATGACGGACATCTTCCGGTCCGTCGGAGAAAAAGAATAGAATTCCTCTTTGTACAGGGCTGTCATCGAGGTTGGAAAGTCCGCGATTTTTTCATACCGGAAGGGAGATCTGGCTTTTTGCAGAACCCGATTGCAGAGGTCGAAATCATCATGGGTCATGAGAATAGAGAAGGCAGCCCTTTCGATGGGCTCCCGGAGGTTGGTGGAAGTTTTTATCCTTTTCTTGTCCGGATATAGTTTCAATGTCAATTCAAAAGCTTGCCGTTCTGTGGAAGAATTCATCAGCATTTGTCTCAACTGTTCTGTTGTCGGGAGTCCGGTCGTGTTTGAAGCTCCATTTTCCGGTTTCGGGGATTCCGAAGGCTGGTTTTCCGCCTGTTGAGGGGTGGATTGCGGATACAGGTGGTTATAGTATTTTTCATTGTAGAGTTTGATGGTTTCCTTCGGGATTCTCAGCCTTTGACTTTCTCTGTCCAGCAGCTCGAAACGGGTGTTCTGATTGCAGAGGTATTTCAAAAATTTCAGTTTGGCAATGGCATTCAGATAGGCAGGAGCGTGTTCATTTTCTTTTTGCAGTTCGCTGAGGGTTGCTTGCGGGAACTGGGCATAAAAATCTTTCATTTTGGGGTGATAGGAAAATGGGATGTTGTCCATCCAGTATTCTTTCAATCGGGTCAACTCAATCTCATACAGCAGTTCTTTCAGGATGACTTCGCGAATGGCGGGCGCATCCGCTATGTCGAAAAAACCAAAGAACAGGCTGGACCCGGGATAGAGGAATCCTATCCGTCCGAATCCTTTGATCTTTCGCATTTCCCGGTAGATGTCGTCTCCCGGGATCCGGTTGCCCTGTCCGCATACATACAGCAGATTTGAGGCCAATACCAGACTGGGGAAGAAGGATTCCGGATAATCCGGTTTTTGGGTGCGAATTGCACGGCATGTCGAGATCAGTTGTTCAGCGAGTTCCGGCATGGTGACCAGTCTTTTTTTCTGCTCAGTCTGAAGTTTCTCGATGGCGGTGAGTAATTCTTTTTTTGTCCTGGCGTCGGGAGGTTTGTCGGGATCATAGAGCGTTTTTGTCCTTCTGACGATGGAATTTTCATTGCCTTGGTACTGCTGAAGTGCAAAATGAGCACAATTATAAAGACTGATCTTTCGAAAAACAGGATTTTCCGGATCAAGCGCGATTGCGGCAACCAGAAAAGAGTATCGTGCGTTTTTCTGATATTTTTCGAAATAACGTGCGGCTTCGCCGACGGGATCATTCGGGTCGGTATTGGGAAGCAGTTTCAGAATGGGTGCGCATTTTTCCTTCAGCGTCTTGAAGTCGAGCGCCAGAATGTCGGAGATGACCACATTTCCAACCGGGACTTCGTTGAAGTCGAAAATGTTGATTTTCACGGCAACGTTTCCGCTGGAGCCTAGAAAAAATTCGGGTTTTCCAATGCGGGACGAGGCCGCAAACATGAATATTTTGTGAGAGACCTGCCTTTCCTGCAGAATCGTTGTCAGCTCGTTGCGCTCGAAGAGCACGACATTGTCGTAGGAAAGCAGAGCCGCCGGAAGATAATCGCCCAAGAAGTGTTGCAGGGTTTCCCAGTCTGCCAGAAGCGTGATGTTCTTTTCCGGGTGGACTTTCTCCAGAGTGAGCCCCAGAAGGTCCTGATGATTCCTTTTCCGGTCTGCCTCCCTCAGCGCATCGATGATATCGGCTTCAAGAGTCGGACTTTTTTCCGGGAATAATTTTTGAACCAGTTTTCTGGAGAGGGAGTCCCATACCTCTAACTCGACAAAAACGCTTTTGGGAAGAATATCGTATCTCAGGCTGATGAGTCCCAGCAGTTCCGCATGGGGAAAATTCTGCCGGAGCGGCTGACTCGAAATAATCTTTTCCCTTTCCAGCGATTTCATGTCCTGACGTTCGAGAACATCAAATTCATCCTGAATTTTTTTGTCGGTCATGATCCGGTTGATCAAAAGAACTTCCGAAGGATAGCCCCGGCTGGTCAGCGCCAGCTTTGTCGGAGCCGCGTACAGGGAAAAGGAAAGCAGGAAAATGAAAAACAGAAAGAATCTCATCTTGCGCCTCCCCTTGCCGGGAAAAAGAAAAAGTCGGCTCCCGGAATGCTCTCTCCATTTACTTATACACCCGGACTCTGCTTTTGCAAGTTTGATTTTAGAGGAATTGAGCGCTTATGCGAGAAAGGGTGCTGAGGCTGATCCGGAAATTTTACGCGGGGTTACGCCTTATTTCGCAGGACTACACTTCTTTGTGAAAGAAATAACGAAAGTATTACAGAATGTATAACAGATATGAAAATAGTTTGATCTTTCAGTATCATTCCTGATATATTGCGTTGACAAAAATCTGAATTTGTTGTATAATCATTGGCAGAGAACCGAAGGAACCATCAGACGGCAGGGAGCGCGAAAATGGAAATCGCCCTGAAATCGAAAAGCGGACGGAAAACCGGAAGCATCACGGATACCCTCCGGAACCAGATCGGCAGCGGGGTTCTGAAGCCCGGCACGAAAATCATGTCAGCACGGGAACTCAGCCGCCATTTTCAGGTGTCGCTGGTGACCGCCAACAAGGCTCTGACGCGTCTCGCGGACGAGAACCTGATTGTCCGAAGCGACCGCAGCGGAAGTTTCGTCCGGAAAAATCTCAAAGCCGAAACATACAAGATCGGATTCGTCGACAACATCAACGTGTTCCGCGCCGAGATTCAGGCCAGTTGCGGGCTGTATCGCGACACCTGCATCCAGCGGCTCTACGAGAAAGACTGTCAGGTCCGCTTCCTCACCGAAAAAGAGATTGTGGACGCCGTGCTCGAACGCGAGTTTGACGGGATTCTCTGCTACTATGGCGGCTGGGACAACGAAACCATGGACCGCATGAAGAAAACGAAAATTCCGGTGGTGCTCGGACGGTATGATTTTGTGTTGAACACTCCGTTCCATCAAGTTCTGCCGGATATATATGGAGCTGCGTTCGAAGTGTTCCGTCGAATCCGGCGAGATCAGTTCGATGGTCTGTTCATCGTCTACGAAAATCATGAGAATTGCCTCTATCGGCGCGACGTGGCGCTGGAGCTGGCGCATCAGGCGGGCTTCAAGGACTCGGAAATCGAGCTGGTCAAGGCCGCACATCACGAAGTGGAAATGAACTATCCGATCTGGCAGGACATCAGCCGTCGCTGCCGCCGCAAATTCATCTATGCCTGCGGCGATGTGATGGCTTCCGGACTGATCCGCGTTCTGCGCAAGTCGGGCGTCGAACTCGGCGGGGAAACCCAGCTTGCGAGTCTCGGCAACCTCGAAGATTCCGGCTACCAGCCCTTCGAAGAACCGACCATCACCGGCGCGGGCACCTGTTACCGGGAATACGGCGAGGCTGCGGTCCGCCTGCTTATGCGCGTGTTGGAATCCCCGGAGGAGAACCGGTTTTCCCAGATCATCCGGGTCCCGGCAATATTCAAGAAACGAAAAACGGCATTTGTCCAATAAGAACCGAAGCATAGGAGGTTAAAAATGAAACTTGAAAACAGAAAGAAATTCACATTAATAGAACTGCTGGTTGTGATTGCGATCATTGCCATTCTTGCATCCATGCTGCTGCCGGCGCTCAAAAATGCCCGTGAAAAGGCGCGGGCCGTCAAATGTATCGGCAATCAGAAACAGGTCGGCATGGCACTGATGATGTACACCCATGACTATAACGACTGGTTCAGATCCGGCGATTCCTCCGCGGCGGACCCCACCGTTGCCGTCGAGCCTCAGGTATGGGCATGGGGCTGTGTCCTGGTCCGGAGCGGCTATTTGTGTTATAACCCGAACAATCCCCGGAGCGGGGTTCTCTTCTGTCCCGATAGTCTGGATATTCCCAATCTCACGCTCGGACTCTGGAATACTTACGGCGCATGGTATGCCAACGGTTCCTGCGTGAACGCGGATACCGCCCGGAGCGCACTTTCCCTGAAGGATGTGCGCCTGCTGAAAGCCGGCGCTTCCAAGGTGTCACTGGTTTCCGACTGCCGGGAGTATGACAAGCAGCGCCCGGTTTTCAAGATGGCGCATACAACCGCCACCAATTATTCCACCATCTATCTGCAGCATTCCAACCGGGCCAACATTCTCTTCATGGACGGTCATGCTTCCCCCAACGATGAAGTGCAGATCACCCGGGAAGTCAAGACCGCCAAGATCAGCACTTCCACCGGCGAAATCCAGAAGATCAGCGCCATTACCGTGAATTACAACGGCGCTCTGATACAAAAAAGCATTACGCAGTAAAAAACTGCCCGTCTTTCCCCGTCCTGCTCAATGGGCGGGGGGAAACAGGAATATAAAACGTTCGTTCCAATTTCGGAGAACTCTCATGACAATGGCTCGACTGATCGCTTTTTCGCTTTTGACGTTTCTTTTCTTCATCCCTTCTCTTGGTGCGCGTGAAACCCCTTTTTCCGTGGGCGGCTACTACCCTTCCCATGAAACCGCCCTGCGTCAGCTGCCGCCCGACAGGATTGACTTCAACCTGTATGATGTCGTCTATCAGGCGTTCCTGCGATTCAACAAGGACGGTTCCCTCAAACCCGATCCGAAACTGGATTCGAAACCTCTGTTGGAAGCTGCCCGTGCAGCCGGAAAAAGTCTGGTCATGCTCAGTGTCGGCGGCGGACGTTTCGGGCTGTTTCCGGAACTGTGCGGAACGCCGGAAAAGGCGGATGTCATGGCCCGGAAAATGGTCGGCTATGCCGTGGAGAACGGCTACGACGGCATCGATCTGGACTGGGAGGGCGACATGAATGCGGAAAACGGCAGACGCTTCGGGATGCTGATCCGCGCCCTCCGGAGCCGTCTGGACAGCGTTGCCGCCTCGAATCACCGGAGATATTATTTCAGCGTCACCCTCATGGGAGGGGAATGGTTTCTGCGTCATCTTGAACCCGCTTCGCTGGCGGTTCCAGACTGGATCAACCTGATGTCCTATGACATGAATTACCGTGTTGCCGCTTATCATGCCCCCCTGCAGTCCGAAAACGGTCCCAGCATTGAAAAAGTCCTCGACTACCTGACCGGAACACTGAAGATTCCGAAAAACAAAATCAATGTCGGACTTCCCTTCTACGGATTCCTGTATGAAAATCTGAAGCAGGGCGGAGAGGTTAAAAACGGCCGGACGGAGTCCGGAAGAAGCATGTTGACTTTCGTCAGAATTCAGGAGAAGGGGAACGGCTTCACACGCTCTTTCGATCCTCTCACCCGCGGGGCGAAACTGACCTCGGACAAGCCGGACACCTACATCCTGTATGACGATGCGGAAAGCATTGCTTCCAAAGTCAAATGGGTGCGGGAACAAGGTTATCGCGGCGTGTTTGTCTGGTCGATCAACCAGGATTGTCTGCCCGACGGCGGCGCTCCTCTGACAGCCGCTTTGAAGCAGTCCTCCGGGAGATGAACAAAGTTCCATCCCCCCGAAGGCAATGAGTTCAGTGAGTGCTTTCCGGCAGGCGGAAGGAAACATCCTTTTCGTTCCGCCGGATTTCCGCTTCCGAAGCGGCTCCCGTCATGTCAATCGCACGGAGTTTCCATGTTCCGTTTTTGTCATTGAGGGCGAAGGGAATTTCCCCGCTTGACGGAGCGAGAAGGTTCTTTGAATAACATGGGACCACTTTGCCGGATGGATCGGAGACCTCCAGTCGGATGATGCGTCCTTTGGCGGCGTCGATTGTCCAACGGTTTCCGGAGACGCCGAGAACCGGGGGCGGAATTTTTTCCGGTTCCAGCGCGAAGAGGTTCGGCGGGATCGTTTTGAATTCGGAAACATGACCGAGATACTTCCTGTTCCGAAGGTCGTAGACATGATATTTTTCGTGAAGTTTCACTGTGGTTTCCTTCGAGCCGAGGAGTCCGAGAACCCGTGTGCTTCCATTCCTGAATTTGAAGATCCGCGCTTCCTTGGCACTGAACTCTCCTTCCAGTTTCTGCAGGTAAGTCCGGACCGTCTGTTTTGCCGGATCGATAACGGTCCAGTCCCGATATTTTTCAAGTTCGGACGGATCGATGAAAACCCAGTGGATTCCGCAGTCGTTCAGATGATTCTGCCAGCTGTCGACGGCATTGAAAAAGTTTTCGCTTTCCCCCTTGACCGTGGCCAGTCGCAGGGAATCCATCGAGAAGAGGAGCGCGACTTTATCCGGATCGGGAGTCGAGTTCAGCAGGAGTTTGCCGAGCCCTTGCCGGAACGGTTCCGTTGTCGTATGGAAATCTTCCAGCTGACGGCTGAACGTCAGGTCCGGGTTCAGCGCGATGGCGTCGATGAAGAAATTGACGCCCGATCCGCGGAACAGAAAAGCGCTTTTCCAGATGTCGTCGGAGAGATTTTTTCCGATGTTGGCATATCCTCCGTTGTAGGGCAGGGCGCGGAATTCCGGTTTTGCGAAAGAGCGCATGAGCTCCTGTCCCGTTCCTCTGTACGGCGCCATTTCCATATTGCCGAAAATCTTCATCAGTCTGAACCAGTCTCCTCCGTTGTAGGCGGTCGGGTTGTTGGTTCCCGAGAGGCTGATGGGGACTCCCTGATCGAGTTTTTCGACTTCCGCCCGGACCATTGCGAAGAAATCGGCAAACGACTTGTCCATGAACTCGCGATGCAGAAGCCACAGTTTGTATTTTTTGCTTTTACATGCTTCTTCGGTCGTCGGAGGAACGACCTCGGAGAAGTTGGAAAATTGCATTCCGGTGTCTCTGTTCAGTTCTGAAATCGAAGGATACTTCGTTTTCAGCCATTCGCGAAAAGCCGTGAGCGTATGCGCCGATTGGCAGAAATCGAAGGCAATCGACCACTGGGTCAGCGAATTCTCGTCGCCGCAGCAGTAGAGAACCGGCTTGAACGGTTTCATCATTCCGACCATTTCCCGGATGCGCTTCCGGGCGCTTTCCTGATACGCCGGATCATGAAGGCACGGATTGCGCGCAAGGTATTTTTTATCCTGCGTCGCGTCGTAATCTTTTTTCGCTTGCATGAAGGTTTGTCCGAGGTGCTGCGGGGCGATGTTGTTCAAAGCCGTCTCGAAGCCGTTCCGCCAGAGGAAAAGGGAGGCGGTTTCCAGATGGTCCGGAATCCGGTTCCAGCCCGCGTTGTGAATTTGGATCGTGTCGATTCCGGCTTCCGCGATCCGCTTGTAATACAGATCGGCAAGCCATTCCGGAAGCTTGTCGTAAAACCCTTCCAGTCCCCACATCCGCATGGAATAGTCGTCCATCTTTTTCCGTTCGAACGGAAGATAAAACCATTCCCGGATATTGCCGGAAGCGGTCAGTTCCGCCGCCCGGAAAAGGGGATTTTCGAGATGCAGTTTCAAAGGTCCGCCTTTGTGGTTCACCGCGGCCAGGATACGTCCGCGCGGATCGGCGACTTTCACCTCGCCGGCGGGAAGATCTGCCTCGATTTCCGTCTTGGAGAGCACCTTGACTTCAGCCCTTCTGACCGGGGCGGCCGGTTCTCCGGCCAGTGTCTTCACTTCTCTGCCCGAACACCACAGCAGGGCCCGAACAAGCAGCCCATAGACGTTTTCCGTGGAGTTCCATGTCGGGTTTGGAGTCAGGCCGCCGTTGTTGAACCATTTTGTGAGGGAGGGCGCCTTTCCAACCGGCCAGCCGAAGGCCGCGACTCTCCCTTTTCCCGCCTCGGAAACCGCCGCGAACGGGCGGTTCCCCGCATAGAGGATCGGAGTTCCTGAAACAGCATAGGGAGCGGCGGAAACTTCACCGGACAGCGGAATGCCCTCCGTGACCGAGTGTTCGGCTTTTTTCAGGGGGCCTTGGATGAAATAGACTTCCCGTCCTTCCCGGAGCGGAAGGAGTTCCGCCAGAGCCGGGGGAACATTGTTCGGGAAAATGGTGAGCAGACCCGTTCCCGCACGGACTTTTTCCGCGATCTTCTTCTGGTTTTCAGGACTGAAGGACTTCCCGTTCACGCCTCCGATCAGGATGACGTCGTAATCCTTCTTCAGCTGTTCTTCGAGCCACGCATTCGAGTCCTTCCCGCTGTATTGCATGTAATTCTGAGGGGTGCCGAATCCTCCGCAGAAGAAAACGGGCGTGATGTCCAGATCGACCCTCTGCGCGAGTTCCACCAGTTCGCGCGCCGTGTAGCTGTGAGCGATTCCGAGCACTTTCAGCGGTTTTTTCAATGTCGCCCATTTTCTGTGGGGCGTGACAATCTCCGGCGAAAGCGACACCGGCTTCAGTCCGAGAACGGTTGGCACTTTCTTCGCAGCCGGTTTGTAGACATGTTCGCCGAATGCCTGAACGCATGAGAGGATGACCGTTTTCGAACTGTCGCTGACGACGCATTCCAGCACTTTTTCCGGTCTGACGTCGAAATCCAGAAGAATGTTTTTTCCGGGCTGGAGAGAAGCCGAGGCATAGCTGTTTCCGAGCTTGACATCAACCGTCCGCGTTAACCCCGGAATCAGTTCCACGCGCGTCTTGTCTTTTCCCAGCGCAGTGATTCTGACGGCCAGTCCCGGCGCCGCTCCGCTGAATCCCGTGACTTCGTGGCAGGGGGTGAGCGTCGCCTTCGTTTTCCAGTCGGCCCCTTCCGGAATTTTCACCGACTTCATGAACCATTCCAGTGTATCCGGCTTGCCGAACCAGTTATAGAAGAAATCAAGCGCGGAATAATCCACGGTGATGAACGCGCCGTTTCCTCCCGATTCGAACGCGGCCCAGCCGTCGACAATGTCGCGGTAATATTGCTGGGACCCTGTTTCCTGAAAAGTCATGACCCCCCTGCTTGTCGGATAATGCCACCGGTTTTTTCCGTAGGGCGAGGAAATGATATTGTGGATCCTGTAGGTGAATACGCGCGGAGCCATCGCCTCTTTCGCGTTTGTCAGAGTGACGGAAACTTCAAGCATGCTTGCGTTCCGGAGAAGACGGTACTCCTTGACAAGCGTGAAAAATGAAAGGATTTCGGGCGAACATGAATAACGCAGAACGATTTCGTCCGGCGTGTTTTTTACTACTTCGCGGGAATATTCCATATTCCAGAGCGCCGACATCGAGAGTTCCCCCAGGCAATCCTTGAAAGCACCGTTGTTTTCCGTCAGGTTCTTTCCAGTGCTCTTGTCGATGACCGAAACCGCGCTCGCCCCGTGTCTGGCGTCGATCGCAACTTTCAGATACTGATTTTCCGCCACGGTTTTGCCTTCTTCCTCCCGGAGCATGCACGGGGCGACCGGTGCTTTTCCCTGTTCCGTTTCCAGAAATACATTATCCGCGAACAAGGTACCCGAACCGGCGTCGCCATAGATGAAAAGAACGACTTTGGTCACCGGTTCCTTGAATGAAAGTGTTCTTTCATAGTATTTCCAGTCCGAAGTCCCGGAAAAATCAATGGAATGGCTTGTCAGCTTTGCATCCCGGTTCCAGTGTTCTTTCCCGTCCGATGTGTTGACCGCCATTCGTATCCGGCACATTTGGCCTTTGCCGACGGAGACGCCAACCGTTTTGAACCATCCTCCGAAGATCAGCGGGGCGGGTGTGCTCTGATTGACTTCAACCGTCTGGCAAATTCCCGTCTTGCCGCCGTTGAAGTCGAGACGCAGCGAACGTTTTCCTTCCTTTGCGACGGCGGAATCGAATTGTCCTTGCCTCCACCACGGTTTCCAGTTGGAATCGTCTTCGAAACCAGGGTTCTTCAAAAGGTTTTCACCGGCGGAGGCCGTCAGCGCGGCGATCAGCAGAATGCCCGGAAGTAACTTCATTTCCAGCTCCAGAATTCTTTCCACTCGTCTGTGGATGTGTTGAATATGATTTGGCTTCGTTTCATGCTGCCGGAGTGTCCGTCAACATAACCCGTGTTGATGATTCCGTTATGATATGAGGAGTCCAGCCTTGCCAGCGGTTCCGATGCCTGATATGTGGGCAGGCCGAAGTGGAATGTCCGGCAGTTGTAGCGTGTCGAGTAGGAATCTCCGAGTTCCAGCGCACGGGAAGGGGTTTTAACATGAGTCATTTTGGTCGTTTCGCTGGACGTGTTGATCCCGTAGGAGCCGTACGGCGAAACCGGAGGCGTCCGCATGGTGTCGCCGGGACACAGCAGAATCTTGCCCCATTTCATGTAGCCGTTCCTGATCATGGCATAGAAGATGTTATCATTCCAGGCGGAATGGGTCGGATAATAAAAATCCTTGTTTTCCTGCGTGTATTGGAATATGCTGTAGTGAATCTGTTTGACCTGGCTGAGGCATCCCGCGATGCGGGCTTTTTCCCTTGCCTTGTTCATTGCGGGCAGAAGCATTCCCGCCAGAATTGCAATAATTGCAATAACAACCAGAAGCTCTATAAGAGTAAATGGTTTCAAACCGGCTGATTTCATCTTGGTATCCTCCTTGCGCACTTTGTTGGGTGGACCGGGGAGACAAACAACTTGTTTTTCATTTTTCTCATATACTTTTCCTTTTCTGAGTTATATTGCCAGACTGATTATGTTGATTCCCTTTCGATGAAAACGGGAGAAAGTATGACGGAACGTTCTTTCGAGGGAAGCGATGGATTGTTCATCAGCTTGAGAAGAAGTTCCACAGCGGTTTTGGCCGCGATCTCGTTGTTGCCGTAAAAGGTAGTGAGGGAAGGCGTCAGGAACTGACAGAAGTCGACGTCGTCATATCCTGTCACGGCAAGGTCTTCCGGAACCTTGACTCCAAGTCGTGAACAGGCTTTCAGCACCCCTGCTGCGAGATGGTCGTTCGGGCAGACGATGGCGTCGGCTCCGTGCTTGACCAGTTCCCGCACAACCGGGACAATCGAATCGACATTCGTCATTTCTCCGATCGGGATGACGGCATGAAGATTCCTGTCGGATTTCAGCCCGCACTCCGAAAGTCCTGAATGGAATCCTTCCACACGCGTATCCATTCCGACAATGAAAAGACTTCCTCCGATAATGATCTGGGCAATCCTTTTCCTGCCGCGTCCCGCGAGATACAGAACGACGTCGTGAAATGCTTTTTTCAAGTCGATTGTTACATAACAAGTTCCGCTGACTACCGGTTTTTCAAGGAATACCGTTTTTTCCAAAGGATAGGCTTCGATGATTTCTTTCTCATGTCCGGGAATTTTATGCGCCATGCAGATGATTCCCGCCACTTTATAAGAGATGAAATCTTCCGCGAACTTGATGATCTTGGAATAGTTCTCATGCGCCTGTCCGATCATGAAGCGATACCCGTGCAGAGAGGCGTAATATTCCATGCGGGCAAGGCGGTTGTGCCAGATGGTCGGAGCGCAGCTGTCCAGAACCACGCCGATGATGTCGCTTCTGGCTCCGGCCAACTGACGCGCAAGCATGTTCGGCTGATATTTGAAATCTTCGGCCAGCCGCTGAATCAGTTCGCACTTTTCCCGGCTGACCTTGTAGGTTTTTCCGTTCAGCACGGCGGATACCGTCTGGCGGCAGACACCCACTTTTTTTGCGATTTCCTCCGCAACGGTCATTTTCAGTCCTTTCAATGATTAGGCGCACGTGCGCCTTCTTTCATTATTCTATATTCTTTTTTTCAAATTGCAAGACATTCTTGAAAAAAAATATGTTTTTTTTTGAAATTCGGACAAGCCGGACATTTCATCATTTGCTACAACAGGGAAAGCTCCGCCGCAAAGTTTTTCATGGACGGGCGGTTTTATCGGGAAGCATCCGGATCAGCCGAAGTGCTTCAGCAGAATAAAGTAGACGCTGATTCCGGGCAGGACCCCTCCGGCATGGAAAAAGCAGAGCTTGAGTCCGGCCCGTTTTGCATCCATATATTCGCCGTCGAGTGCGGTTTGCAGATCGGATTTTGCACCATAATCCAAGGCTTCAAAGTAATCCGACAGGTCGGAGAAGAACAGCGTAAAAGTCAGGCCCATCTCCAGAATCGTTGCGGCGACGGAGATGACGACATACCAGATGTTCATGCAGCCCCCCCGCATCCTGCGCTGATTGCATGAAAACTCATGACTGCGTCCCCCTGTCTTCTCTGTTTGTTTCCTTAGACTTGAAATCACGTCATTCCGTCAAGCCATTTTGCTTCCTTCAGGCGGAGCGAGTTTCACTTTCTGCGGTTTCGGCAGACGCCATCGGCAATTCGCATTGACATAAGTGAAGACGATACATCCGGAATCGTCCAGCGTGCTTCGCATCAGCAGGGAAACGGGTTTTCCAGCGGAATACGGAGTCTCCTGGAGTCCGGGCAATAAGAGCTTTCCCTCGCGATCCGAAATGAAGTCATACCGGAGCTGGCAGAACCGTCGCGAGCCTTCCCGGAGGCCGATCTCCGAATTCAGTGAAGCGACGGCGGCGCCGCGAACAAGCCAGATTTCCGGCTGATTCCAGCGCAGATAACAGAATGACAGGTCGCGAATCAGTCCTACCAGTCTATCATTGAAGACGGCAAAGCGGACATTGTCATTCAAATCCAGCCAGACGTTCCAGAGAAAATACATCCGGTCCAGCGTTCCGACGGGAACCGCGATCATGCACAGAAGGAAAAAAACAGCCAGAACTCCCAATACCGGACTGAGCGTGTTCAATACAATGGCGATCCGGGTTTGGCAGAACAGAATAACAACCACCATCGCCAGAAGCGTCATGAGACGCCATCGCTGGCGGGTGAGCCATATCAGGGAGTTCTGAAGCCGGTTGAGCATGCCGGGATAAACTGACTTCTGACAGTCGCGGGTTTCTCCGGCGCTCAGCGCGATCAGGTTTGCCAGATGCAGCGCGACACGGGTTTCTCCGTCATGTCCGAAAATGGAAATCATGCCGCCATTTTCATCCTCCTTCCGGTCGACAACCGCATGCACCAGCGGATTTTCCTGCTCAATGTCGGCGGAAGCGATGGCAAAAACACGTTCTCCCGTCCGGGCAAAGATCACCACATGCCCGTCGTCATGCAATTCTTCCGGAGCCGGAATCATGAGGTGCATGCGGCAGAACCGCGTACAACCCAATGCGAGATACAACGCCTTCAGTGCTTCCGGGACACGCGGCAGCGAACAGCGCCGGTCGAATTCTCCGTCGCTCATTCCGGGGAATTCCCCGCCGTAGGTCTCGCGCAAGGCCAGTTTGTAATATTCAGGATAATCCATACGGTCTCTCCTCGATTGCGAAAGCGGTAATGCCATAGACCTTTTTGCGCTGTTCCTTTCCGCACCCTGATACTGGGGGGCTCCAGCCGACCCGGTGCAGAGGGAGCCCGATGCGTTTCAGACTGATGGAAGCCGTTGTTGCAATTGAAAACTCCAGCAGTTCAACCGCCGTCGTTCCGCCTGACGGCAAACTGCATAAAACCGGAATGCGGAATTCTGAACGAATATACATCCCAATTTTTACAAAATCAAACAAATTGCAGGGCATTTTCTTGATTCCGGACAATGCAAATGTTATATTGCAACGTCAGGCGGGGAGATGGGTGAACATTCATGAATCAGCTTTGAATTCAATAACTGCATCAATCATCAGCAATCATTGGTGACAGAGGCGCGGCATGGGCAGACTTTTCCGGAATTCCCGGTAATTCGGAGGAGGGAGCGGCGAGAGTTCCTTACGATACAAACGTTGAAAGGAAAATCATGGACATAATCATCACGCACAAACCATTGAATCAGGAAGAGATCACAGCGTTGGGCGGACCTTTGCGCAGAATCGTCGGCATCGATTGGATGGGGCATTTTACCATTGTATTTTTTCTGGGATTGCTGCTTGTCGTCTTCTGGCATGAGTCGGTTCCGTTGCTGCTCGTTCTCTTCGGTGTTGCGTTTTATATTGCCATGTTTATTCCCTCCATTGCCGGCAACAAAAGTCTGAAGACAAATATCGTTTTGAAATATCTTGCCGCTACGCCGCTGTTTCCTGTGGAACATCAATTCCGTCTGACGGAGGAAGATTTTTCGGTTACTCTGCCGGATTTTGAACTTACTTTCCGTTATGATGCGGTTCCTCAAACCTGGCTGACGCATATTCCGTCCACCGGCGACGAACTGCTTTTTCTGGAGATTCCCGGATATCCGATCCTCCGGAAAAGCGATTTTGAAAATCCGGCCGACTTTGCCGCTGTTCTGGGAAAACTCCAGTCAAACAGGAAGGGAGCGTGAAAATGTCCGATCCGATTGTCGTGCAATTTGCCGTTTCCCCGCGCAAACAGTTCAGCCTGGCCTTCCGTTACCTCATTCTGTTTCGGCTTCCCGTCTTTCTGACGGGGTCTCTGATTATGGCGCTGGGAAGCGCCTGGCCCATCAGTTCATTCGGGATTCCATTTTTCCACGCATTTGTCGGAATGTTTGTGTTTGCAACGGTATTACAGTTTTTCATTCTTTATGGGAAGGCCTGGAGCCGATTCAAAAAGAAAATCGGATACATCCCGGAAGATCATCTTTACAACATTGACATTGAAAACAGGACGCTGGAAGAGAAAACGGCCGCAGGCAGATACAAAACCTCATTTTACCGGTTCAGACGTTGCCGGAGATTTTCCGGGTGTCTGGTGCTGGAGTGTTCCCAAACAGAAATCTATTTTCTCGCCATCGACGCGTTTCCGTCGATGGCGGCACTGGATGATTTTGTCACAGTCGTCCGGCAGTGCATCCGGGACAGCGGAAAATCCCGAGTCCAAGTCATTCCGCCGACGGTCAATCCTCCGAACCCCGGGAAAAAAAGCTGGTGGAAAGGCTGTCTGCTCGGGTGCGGAATCGTTTTTCTCGTGTCGGGACTTCTGTTTGGCATTTTGGTTTACAGTGTCGTGAAGCCCCTGATTCCGGTACGGGTGGAATTGAAAGACAGAAAACTTGCGCCGGGAGAACTCGCGGAACTTTCCGCTGCGTTCAGCCGTCTGGAGAAGGCGCTGAAAGAATATGCACCAGGGCTTATGGCAAAGCGCAAGCCGATGAGCCCCGAATTGATTTCACGTCTGCGGAGTGCCCTGCAGGGGAAACAGATGGATGACCTAAACATGTGGTATGCATTTTTCTCCGGAATGGATGACTGCGAACTTGTTCCCGGCGGACGGCTGGTCGGAATCGATTTCGCCATTCACAACCGGGAACTTTATGACAATCCGCTGATCCGCATGACCGCGCCTTTCCGGAGTCAATCCATGATGCTACTCCACGACGGCGCGGGCGATGGTTATTTCCTTGGAATTACGGAGCCGTACCATTTCGTCTATTGGGATATGCTGGAAGATCCCGGCATGGATATGCCGATGGGAGCCCTGGCGGTTTTCGTAAATCTCATCGCCGACTCCATTGAAAAACGGCTGTGGACATATCGTCCGGACGGTCGGATGATCGCGGACGGCAAAACTGCCGGCGAATTCATGGAAAAAGCCGTGCAATGTGGTCAGCCGCGGAAACCGTTGCCGGCCGGTCCCCTGAAAGGGAATGTGAAGTAAGCGGATTCCCTGATAGGTTTCCTGTCCGGAATTTTCCGTTCCTGCATTTTTTGCGCGGAACGGATTCGGAATGTCACTTCTTCGCGGGAAGGATGACCACGGATTTCAGCCATTCTTCAATTTTCGCGTCGGATTGCTTGATGGTAGATCCTTGAAACGCCCCGGCTTTCAGAACGGTGGATTTTTCGCAGAGTATACGAATATCCTTTTCACATTTCTGCAGGCCGCCCCGGCCGTGAGTGACAAACGGGATGACCGTTTTGCCTTTCAGGTCGTATGCGGACAGGAAGGAGGCGACTGGAGGAGCCATTGTTCCGATCCAGTTCGGAGTTCCCACGAAAATCACGTCATATTTGGCGATGTCGTCGACCTTGTCCGCAAGTTCCGGCTTGAATTTCGCCCGGATTTCTTTTCTGGACTGGTTCACACATTCCTTGAAATCCTTGGGGTAGGGGGTGACCGGCTTGATTTCGAAGAGCGTGCCTCCGGTGAGCTTCTGGATCGTTTCGGCCGCATACTTCGTGTTGCCGCTCCAGGAATAGTAGGCGATCAGGACTTTGCCCGGTTCAATGGCTTTTTTCCCGGGGTTCGACTCCTGCGCGAAACATCCGAAGGTCACTCCCAGTAACGCGGCCAGCACCATCATTCCTTTTCTCATGAAGCGTCTCCTTTCCAAAATGACTTCATTGCGGTGCGGCAGTAGCGCCGGAGCCGCTGGAAATATAAAATAACGTCCAATTACATCAAAAAGCATCCCGGATTCCCGGAGGAACGGAAAATCACTGAATAATAGAATTCCCCCGAAATCACAGTTTTTCAAGCGGGATTCTGTAAAAAAACGCTTTTTTTATCAGGGAAGTAAGGGGATTTTCCATATTATCTGGACCCTCGCGCCAGCTTGCAGGAGACTCCGCCATCGACAGGGATATCCGCGCCGTTGATGAAGGACGCGCCGTCCGAAGCCAGAAATACACACAGTTCTCCGATGTCGCGTCCCTGTCCGATTCTTCTTACGGGAATTCCTTCGGCGATGTCGGATGTGGTTTTCATGCGGGGAACTTCGACATAACCGGGCAGGATGTTGTTGACACGGATTCCGAGCGGACCGCCTTCCAGCGCCAGCTGGGCCGTCATCGAGTGGATGGCTCCCTTGCTGAGCGCATATAGAGTGCGGCCGGGTACGGTCGTATTCTGCTGAACCGAACCGATATTGACAATACTGCCTCCGCGTCCTTTCATCAGACGCAGTTCGTTCAGACAGCAGAAGAGCGTCCCCTTGACATTGATGTCGGTGAGTTGATAATACAGTTCCGGCGTGATGTCGTCCGGTGCGATGAATCCGGGATCCCATCCCGCATTGTTGATGGCGCAGTCGAGAGAGCCGAATTCGTTTCCGATCCATTCGAACATTTTAAAGAGCTCTTCCGTTTTTCCGAGGTCCGCCCGGAACAGATGGACTTCTCCGCCAAGTTCATTTGCCAGTTTTCCCGCCAGTTCAGGATCGCTGCGGTAGTGGAGAATGAGTTCCGCTCCCGTCTCTGAAAAGGATCGTGCAATTCCTTCTCCGATCCCACGTGAGGCTCCTGTCACGAGCACTCGTTTTCCGCACATGGGGCGGGGGGTCATATCTCCACCTCGAGCAGATATTCGCCCGCGGCGAGGCATACTCTCCCATCGTATTCCGGAGTGATGGCTTTTCCATCGGATGTGGTTGCTGAGATGAGTTTTTTCGCGACGAACCTGAATTCAATTTTGTCTTCGAAGAGCATTGAGACAGGCGGTTCCTTGAGACAGTTTACATACCGGTTCGCCATTATGCGATAGCTTTTTCCGCGTCCGGGATCCATAGTGAACACCTGTTTCGGCATCAGGGTTAATGACCATTTCCGTTCCGATTTTTTTCCCAGAAAATAACAGCCGTTTCCGGAGCATTCGGCAAACAGGGAATTGCCGCGTCCGACCACTTTTTCAAGACGGTCGATATTCTCCAGCGGCTCGGTGTTGGAATTGGAATAACAGAAAGTCGTTTCATCCTTGTAGAGGACCCGGTCGTCCCTGCGTTCGATCCGGTAGTTTTTTCCCTGCCAGCTTTCTGTTTCGAATTCAATTGGATCGCCGGGTTCATTGTGGCGGAAAAGTTCACCTGCCGCGGCGAATCCGGCGGCGCGGGAAGGCGTGTACGCAATGTTCAGAAAGTGGACGAGCCAGCCGGGATTCCAAGCCGCCACCGCATACGGAGTATAGGTGAAATATGCGGCCATCTGGACATCGTGGCGGGCGTATTCGGCGGCGATGGCCGCGAGCGGATACCCGTTGCGTGTGCTGCTGGCGTCGAATTCGTAGGCAATCCGCGCATGTTGTCCGCGGGACAGCGTTTCGTATTGTTCAAACCACTGTTTTGCCAGAGCCAGATGATTGGCGGAATCCGTGCAGGTGCTGTCGAAACCGTCCGCGTTGAGATACGTTCCCAGTGTCAGTGCATCGATGGAACAGGTCTCGAACAGTTCTTTCAGGTCTTCCGGGATCAGCCCGGAATAGCTGGGAAACTGGGCCTTGATTACCTGTTTTCCGAAATACTTGTCCACGACCGGCCAGAGGGTTTCGAAATAGTTCCGGATGCACGCGATCCGGAACAGGCTGAATGCTTTTTCCTCGTCTGGTTCTTCCGGGTGCGCGACACGGAATTCCTCCCATTTCCGAATCAGTTTCCTGCGGATCGATCCGCGGGAATAAGCCAGTGCCCCCGTGTGGCAAGTGTTTTCGTCGGCTTCTTCCCGGATCAGTCCGAGCGATGGGAAGTGCGGCTCGTTGAAAAGTTCGATCGAAACGATGTTGGAATATTCGTTCATACGTTTTCCGCTGACCGTGTTTTTCCGGCTGAAAAGTGCATTCAGATATACCTTCTGACAACGGATTGCATCCGGATCCCAGATCATGGCGTCCACCGAAAAATAATTGGAGAACCCGAAGGTGTCCTGAGACTCCAGATACCAGTAGGCATAGACGCGGTCCTGAAAGAGCTGGTTTTTGACCGTGTTCCACCAGACGGTCGGCGTAATCATAAGGTATATGCCGTTTTTCTCGCATTGGTCGATCAGATAGTCCAGAACCCGCATGTTTTTGTTCTCGACGATATTGCCGTCACGGTCCGTGATTTCGCGGTCGTAAAGATGCATCCGGATGAAATCGATTCCCAGCAGCTTGAAGTGGCGGATGTCCTCGTCGATGGCGCTGAGATGGTCTTTCCCCAGTTCCTCGATGTTGTAGAAGTTGTGGTTGAAAGGGGTATAATAGTTCACGCCCCATAGCTTTACCTTCCTGCCTTCCGCGTCGTAAATCACTCCATTTTTTACGGAAAACGGTGTTTGGTAGTTCATCGGAATTCCTCCTGAATCATATTATAGAGTTCGTCGAACATGCGGTCATAGACAGGATCGGAGACGAACCCGGGCTTCCGGCAGTAATCGCTTTGAAGCAGGCCGCGCCGTTTGAGAATGCGCTTTTCGAAATGAATGATCATTTCCACATTCTGGCGGATATGGTTCAGCAGCGCATTGAGTTTGTCATGGACCCGCTGTGCCTCCCGGTTATCGCCTGCGAGAAGGGCATCCCAGATCTTCCGGTAGACATCCGGCATGGAGGGCCCCGGCATGACTCCGGACGCTCCGCGATAGAATCCTTCGATCATCTGGAAGCCCGCGTTGCCGACAAAAATTTTGCATCCGGAGGGCAGTTGTTTCATCAGTGCGGAGACGTACGCGCCCGGCGGTTTGCACTCGATTTTGAAATATTTCAGATTCGCATGTTTCTGTGCCAGCTTGACGAGGATATCGGGCGCGATGGAAACGCCGGTCTGGTCCGGCGCATACTGGAACATCAGCGGGATTTTCACGCTGTCGCATAGCTCGTCGATGTGTTCGAAGAGTGCCGCGCCGCCCGGTTTGAGGAAAAAGGGCGGCAGAACCATCATGCAGTCGGCGCCGGACTCCTCGATTCGTTTTGCCCGGCGGAGGGCCGATTCCGTGGAGTGCTTCGTGTTGGAAATGATGCAGCTTGCGCTGTTTCTGCGGCAGACTTCAAGGGTCGCATCGATCAGAATTTCCTCCTCACACTCATCCATTTTATAGTATTCCCCGGCGATGCCGAAGAGAGTGAGGCTCTGCGCGCCCAGCGCAATCAGTTTTTCACAGCAGTTCCGGTAGTCCCGAAGGTCCACCGCACCGGAATCGTCATAGACGGCCGGGGCGATCGGACAGATTCCCTGAATTTCCATTTTACTTACCTCGTGAACTTGATTTCATCGGCGAAAGTCCGCTTGATATTTCGGATTTCCAATTCATTTTCGATTCTTTGCACGGAACCGCCCTCATGAACGAACAAGCCGTCAACAACAATATTTTCGATACGGTGTTCCTCGTCGAATCCTTCCACCTGTATGCCCCGGAATTCCTTCAGAACATGGAGATTCCGGACCAGGACGTCCTGAATCCGTCCCCGTTCGTTGTCCGTTGAATAAAAATTCTTCGAAATGGTGAAGCTGATTTCAGGAATTTCGAAGAGATTCCTCTCAATATAGATATTCTCATAACGCACGTTCCGGACTGTGGAATGGTCGATGAGGTAAATGTGACACATTCCGCCTGTCGTGCGGATGATCTCGATGTTTTCGAAGCGGACGTTTTCGAGGATGTCCGCCTGCGATGTATGACCGATTTCGAGCGCACTGCCGGCGTCGTTCCATATGACGAGGTTGCGGACGAGAATGTTTTTCGAATGCATTCCGCTGGCCCGGCGCGTCTTGATCGCAATGGCGTCATCCGCGCATTTGAAAAAACAGTCCTCGATGGTCAGATTTACGCAGGAACGGGGTTGGACGCCATCCGTGTTGACCGCCCATGTGACAGACTTGTGGTGACGGATCTTCATGTCATGCGTTCCCTCGGGCACGAGGTTCCAGAACGGCGAATTGAAGATCACCGGTCCGTCCCATTCGATGTTCCGCCCTTCAAAAAAGTGAATGAACGCATCGTCCGCGTGTCCCTTCCAATTTTCTCCGGGCTTGCGTGAAACTTCAGTCCCGTCGAAGATTCCCGTGCCGTAAATGCGGATGTTTTCTCCTTTTTCACAGGTCAGCCCGGCCTTGAGAACCGCGCCCGGAGCCAGATAAATGTCATGCCCGGAAACCGGACGCAGACGATCCTCCGGCAGACGGTGCACTCCCGGACGGAAAGCCAGCGTCCCGGCGGCTGTATAATCCAGCGCGTCATGCGTTCCCGGTTCCAGCCAGAACGCTTTTTCCGGTTCCCTGATGACCGGATCGTTGAATACATAGACGGTGAACACGGATTCTTCCGGCAGTCCGTAATTCACCTCCAGCACACCGTAACGGTTTTTCTCCAGCGTGAAGTTGATCTCATTCTCATGAACTCCCACGGGAACGGATTCCCGCAGCGAAGGCCGGAAAACGGCATTCCGGATGTTCGTTTTGAAACAAAATTTGAAGTCAACCGGGATGGCCGATTCCACGGAGAGCCAGCCTTCCGCTCCGCCGTTTTCCCGCGCGGAGAAATACGATGACTGCGAGGCCGCTTCCAGCGTGGCGCAGGGAAGCCACAACCCTCCGCCATGTTCTTTTACGAACCCGTCGAAGACGGCTTCCCGGATTCCGTCGATATGAGGACGGAAAACCAGACGTTTCCTGTTGGGAAACAGGTCAACGGGGGTGATGCCGCCGAATCGTGTTAGGATTTCACGAAGGTTTTCCGGTACGGGGCCCCTGTCCGGAAAATATACGTTCAGGAGGCGGTTCAGAAAGGCATGTTCGATGAAAGCCCGCAGATGGTGAAGCCATGTCCACAGCCGGGTTTCGGAAAAAGTTTCCAGCGAAATTACCGGTTCGATCATCGCCCAGTTTTCGTATTCGGAAAACTTCCGGCCGCTGATCCTGTTGACATGCTTGAACAATGAGTCCAGATACCGTTCCGCAAAAATCGGTTCGTCGTCCCGGATCGCGTGTTCGCTGCGGCCGTCGGGAATCCGGCAGCGTTTCGTGAGCGGGGTGAGTCCCAGATAAAACCCGCGCCGGAAAGCCTCTTCCGTAAAATAATCCAGCACCTCCAGCCCGGAGGACTCTTCCTTGAGCAGACCGCTTGTTTCCGCCAGATCCATCTCATCCAGTTCCAGCTGGATGAAATTGATTTTTTCCGTCTCGCGGTCCTGAAGAAACTTTTTTGCCTCTCCGGCTGTTTCCGGCAGAGAACAGCGGACCGGACGAATCGGAAACACGTTCCAGTTCCGGTCGAGAAGCATTCCATTTTTGATCCTGAACGGGGACTGAAATTCCATGATGTCTTCTCCTATTGCATGTATGGGAAATCGCAGCCTTCGTCGGCCTGAAGGACGCTGTCGATGTAGTGACGGATGAACCCGCGGCGGAAGGTTTCCTTCGGTTCGATTTTCGTCTCCTTCAGACGTCCGGCAATTTCCTCGTCCGAAAGCTCCGCATGCAGGATGCCTTTTTCCACATCCATTACGATAATGTCACCGTTCCGCAAGGCCCCGAGCGGGCCTCCTCCGCAGGCTTCCGGACACACGTGCAGGACTACGGTTCCGAAGGCGCCGCCGCTCATTCGGGCGTCCGTGATGCGCACATAATCCTGTATTCCGCGTTTATAAAGCTTGGGCGGAATCGGCATGTAATTTCCGAATTCAGGCATGCCGGGCGCTCCTTTCGGACCGTATCCGCGAAGAATGACCGCCTTGTTTTCATCCATGTCGGAATTTTCGTCCAGCAGATATTTTTCCGCTTCGGCGAGGGTGTCGAATACGCGGGCCTCGCCCCGGAATTTCAGGATGGAGGCCGCACTTCGCTTGATCACGGCGCCGCGCGGGGCGAGATTGCCGTAAAGCACGGCGATTCCGCCGCTGTCCCGGAGCGGTTTGTCCAGCGGGGCGATTACTTCAGAATGATATGATTTTTGCGTTTTTTTAAGATTTTCTTTCAAGGTGTTTCCAGTCACGGTCATCACCTCCGTATTCAGCAGGGATTCCAGTTCCTTCATCAGCGCGGGAATGCCGCCCGCCTGATGGAATTCGATCCCGACCGTGCCTTTGCCAGATGGTTTCACATCCACCAGAACTTTCGTGCGGTCGCTGATGCGCTGGAAGTCGGGGAGGCGAAGTTCGATTCCGGCCCGCTTCGCAATGGCCGTGAGATGAATGATCAGATTGGTCGATCCGCCTGAACTCATCAGTACGGTGATGCAGTTTTCCAGAGATTCGCGCGTTACGATGTCCGAAGGCTTGATGTCCCGCTCGATCAGCGTCAGGATCTGGCGTCCGGAGAGTTCGGCGAAACGCATTTTTTCGGCGGAGACGGCGGGGGCCGCGGCGCTTCCGGGAAGGCTCAATCCGAGGGATTCCGCGGCGCACTGCATGGAATTGGCCGTCCCCATGATCGGACATGCGCCCACGCTCCCGTAGAGGCATCCTTCGATATGGCTTAATTCGGTTTCGTCGATTTCACCCGCGAGGTGGCGGGTCCAGAGCTTGAAGCTGTCGGTGCCGCACGCGAGGGACTCCCCTTTGTAGTTGCCGGGGAGCATCGGACCGCCCGGCAGGAAAATCATTGGCTTGTCCGCGGAAACCGCGGCCATGAGTTGGGCGGGGACGCATTTGTCGCAGGAGCCGAGAAGCACGACGCCGTCGAAGGGGTGGCGCGCGATCAGTTCTTCGGTCGTCATGGAAAGAAGATTGCGGTAGATGAGGCTGGAAACATCGAAGAAAACCTCGCAGATCGAGAGGGTGTTGACCTCCAGCGGGAAGCCGCCCGCCGCCCAGACGCCGCGCTTGACCGCTTCCGCCAGCTGACGGAAATGATAGTGTCCCGGATTGGTCTCCGCCCATGTGTTGACGATTCCCACGATCGGACGCGCCAGATCGTCGTCAGTGTATCCCATGCTCTTGACCAGAGCACGCCGCAGCAGACATTGCCGGGTTCCGGGCCTGAGCCATTTTTTCGAGTTTGAATTTTCCATATACTCATCCTTTCAAAAACGGTTTTGTCCGCAGAATTTCAACCGGAAGTTTTTTGCATACGGGCCGCCGAAACGCCGGATTTTCGATCGAACGGAACAGCATCCGGGCGGCTTCCATTCCGAGTTTGTGCATCGGCGGGTTGACGGTCAGAATCGGTTGCGGAATAAACTTTGCCAGAGGGAGATTGTCGAAGCCGGTAAAACGGATTTCCGAAAGATCTATGCCATCTTTAGCCAGCCTTGCGATCAGGTTTCCGGCGCATACGTCGTTCAGACAGCAGACCGCGTCCGGAGCCGTTTCTTTTTTCCGGAACAGCGTTGTGAAGGCGTCCGCCTCTTTTTGAGTCAGGCAGATGTATTTCTTCTTCGGACGAAGACGGCATTTCCGCAATCCTTGCAGATAGCCGTTCGTACGTTCCACAGCGGCGAGAGGGTTTACATCCGTATCTCCGTAGAGGGCGATTTTCCGGCATCCCGAACGATATAGTTTTCCCACCAGACCGGTGATCCCTTCGGCGTTGTCGAAGGTCACCAGTGAGCCTTTGACGGATTTGGGAAGGCGCATCAGAAAAACCAGCGGGATCCCGCTGGCGGCGAGGCGTTTGTAGGCATTCAGTTCCAGATGTCGCGGATCGGCGTAAATCAAAATCCCGGATGGATTGCGTTTTGCCGCGGTGTCGATGATCCGCTCCTGGCTGAGTGTATCCCCGTGAAGGGAAACGATGGAGGAAAAATAGTTGTTTCCCGAGCACTGGATTCCAAAGGCTTCCAGTGTTTCGGCGAAAAAACGGATGTCATGGCACAGAAACACAATTTCCCGTGAAAGAGTGCTTTCCCTTCGGGTCACTACGCTTCCGACGCCGTTGATTTTGCGGATGACTCCGCGTTCGGCCAGTTCTGCGAGCGCGATGCGGAGAGTCGGCTTGCTGGTCTGGAGTTCTTCGGCGAGCGATTGTTCGGAAGGGAGCAAGGCGCCTTCTTCCAACAGGAGGAGGCGCTTTTCGAGACGTCCCAGCAGGGTGTGATAGGTGGTTCTTCGTGCCATGGTGTGCTTTCCGTGGTTGTTTTTCTGATTTTACGATACAGCCGCCGGGAAACAAATGCAAGTTTAAAATTGCATAAAAATTAAAATTGTTTTAAAGCATGGATGGGCCGAAGCTTGTTTCGGGCAGGAGAAAAAGATGGTCATCTTTCCAGAACGATCAGTGCGTATCCGGTGAATTCAGGGACGCGGAGGAGGACATAGCCATTTTTGAATTCGAATGGCAGTTCCTTTCGTTCCGGGGCAAGATACACTTTGGAGGGGACGGTTTCTTCCAGCCGTATTTCGAGGGTGGATTCCCGCACGGTCAGGAAATCTTCGATGATCTCCGTCTTTCCGCGAAGTTCCGGCTGAACCGCCAGCAGGTGAATCAGACGCAAGATGCCTTTTTCCTGAACCTCCAGACGCACGAATGAAGGAAGTTTTTCTGTCCTTACCATCGGGCGTTCGAGACATTTCTCCAGAACGTTGGCAAAGAGTGTCCTGAGCGGGAGCGGGGCTTTTTCGTGGTATCCCGTGAAGATCGGATAGGCAAAACAGGCGACTTTTCCGTTCCATGTAAGCAGAGGGAGTCCGGCGGAAGTATCCGGCGGATTGTAATAATAACAGTAAAGGCCGTCATACTCGCGATTGAAAAATGGTTTGACCAATTCCGCTCCGACCGTTGTTCCGGGGAGATGCTCTGTTTCATACCCGGTCACATACAATGAAACCGGCATTTCTGGAACCCCTTTTCCAAATTCTTCATGTGCGGTAAAGTAAGCGGGATTCATGTCGCTTTTTCCTTTCAGCCGGACGCCCCATTCCTTTTCCAGTGCGAACCTTGTGCCGTCCTCCGTGAGCCCGGAAGCTCCGCTGGAAATGATTTTGCCGCCGGCCGCGAGAAAATGACGAATCCGTTCCGTGATCGAATCTGTAAAGGGAACATCGTCCGGGAAAATCAGCAGACGGAAATGATCCCAGCCGCAGGCTTCGGTTACGATTTCGAACGGGACTTTGAGTTCGCCGAGCATCCGGACAGCGCCCCGTACCGCCGGAGAATATGACAGAACCGGAGTCGGTTTCGGATATACGATTGCGACTTCCGCCCGGTTGACCGCGTCCAGCACCCAGGGATCGAGTTCTTGGAGATCGCGGTATATTTTCCGGACCGTTTCGTAAACCGGAGCGACAAAGTCCCCGCGCGGGTGGAAATGACTTCCGATGTTCGGTCGCATTCCGTTCATTATGCCGTACAGAAGTTCCGAGCGGATCGCGGCCTCATGACGGAGACCGCCGAAGTCGCCCCACTCGTAAAAACGCCCGTTCATGTTCAGCACCGGCTTTTTTCCGAAGTTTCGCAGATAATGGGCCATTACGGGCAGGAATTCGTATCCCCAGCAGGGACAGTTCGGCAGGCATTCGCATTCCAGATAGGTTCCCGTGCCGGATTGGTCTTCCGGTGTGATTCCGTTGAAGAAGAAACTCAAGTCCGGCTTGATTTTCCGGAGCGTGGAAACAATGTCACGCGCGAGACGGATGCACGAGAGCCGCCGGAATTCGCGGACGTCTTCCAGTTTCCGGGGATCGAATCCCTGTTCTTTCATTTCCCTTACGCAAACGGGACAGACGCACGTGAAATCCGTCAACAGGCAGTCCACGAAAAATCCCTGCACGGAATAGTTTTCCGCGACTTCAGCCATCATCGCGATCAGATGGTCCCTGTAGGAGGAATTCACGCACATCGTCCGCAGGGAAGGGGAGATGCCGTGATAACACTCCGTCCCGTCGAAATGAACCTGGCTCCATTCGCGATGCCGCAGAGACTCCTCATAGCTGATTCCGCCGTTGAAATAGGCGGTCAGCCGGATTTCTCTCCGGGCGCACGCTCCGGCGACCGCTCCGAAGAGGTCGTATTCCAGATTCGGGTGCCGGATGCCGATTTTCGTGTTGTAGTATGCCATGCCGACATTGCACCTTGCATGGAATGTCAGAGCATCGATTCCGCATTCCTGCAGGGCGTCGGCAAACCGTTCCGGATCGAAGTTCTTTCCAACGTCCGGACAATTCGGCATGGTGTGGTTGTCGAGAAAAAGACCGTATTTGATGGCAGCCATTGCGAAGTTACTTTCCTATGCTGAGAATCCGGAATCCGTAGCCGTCCACGGAAACGGGCTTTTCCAGCTCAACTTTTCCCGTCGCGGGCCAGACATCCCGGGCGACGGAGGGGCGAAACCCGAGTTTGCTGAAGTCGAGAAGAGTCGTTTTCTGTGTTTTTGCGAGGTTTGCGAGAATCAGGACCGCTTTGTCGTTTCCGGCGAATTTGTAATAACTGATCCGGATATTCGGATCGGACCCCGTGATTTCCTTCTGTTCGTAATACGGCATGAAAACGGCTTTGTCGAGATTCAGGGCGTCCATGGCGGGCCACAGGCCTTCGATCCCGGGATACCCGCCGCCGGAGATCGGGATGTCATGCAGAAGGCACATCGTGATCATGGCCCGTGATGCGTTGAAACGGTCCGGGATGGAGTTTCGGAGTCCTTTCTGGAACCAATCCTTGATTTCCGGACACCATTGAAGCAGGGACAGAAACTGCACCGTCACCCCCATGACTTCACTGTTGTAGTTGTAGCGCCATACTTCGGGTGCGGAAAATTCCTTGTCCTCGATGTAGACATTATTGTTGCGCGGGAAGGAGTGCATGTATTCCTCGCCCGGATTGACGATGTCTACGAAACTCATGTAAGCGGGGTGGAAGGTTCGCCATGAGTGGATGTAGAGATACCCGTTTTCATCGCGTTCACGGATGATCTTGTAAAGACGGCGGTAGAGGGCGCGCACTCCGAACACGTTTACAAGATTGACCTTGCGGTCCCGTGTCAGAACATTTTTCCGCGGTACTTGATTGTAAGGATTGTCTGTAGCCGTGGAGCCGCCCGCGTCAAAGTAAATTCCCTTGAATCTGAATTCATCCATATTTTTAGCAAGATAGAAGGCAATATAATCGCGGAACCCTGGAATGTTCGGGCAGGCGGGAGCGCCGAAGTAAAACAGAGTGCCGTCCGGATCCTTCAGATAACTGATTTTGATAGTCTCGCCGTGAACCGGACGCATCCACGCTTTGCCGAAATAGTCATAGATGGCGTTTTCCGTTGGAATGAGATTATTACAGCAGTAGGGGATACAGTCAACTCCTTTCTTTGCATAGTCATGGTTTCTGCGAAACGTTTGTTTTAAGTTCAAAATTCAGCGAAAAACGTTAATTTTCATGTTACAAATCCTCCGTTTTGATGTCTAATGAGAAATTGTTGATTCTCAACATCAAGCATCAAAACAGGAGGAAAAATTCCGATGCAGATTTCCTTATTTTACGATTATGGCTCGATCTTCAAAATGAGTTCGTTCTTTCAAAAATACGAGACACTTTTTCTGGCCGTCGAGAGTGCAATGGGAGGAAGTGACATTCGAAAGGCGACCGGTCGTCCCGGCTACGGATTCATGTCTTTTTTGAAAGCATTCGTCTACAAGAACGCACAGCAGATCAAAAGCGTTCCTGAACTGATTCGCGATCTTGAGAGCCGTCCGCTCCTTTGCGATATGATCGGCTTTCCGTTCGGGAAGATTCCAGACGAATCGAACTTTTACCGTTTTCTGCATGAACACAAGAACTCGAAATTTCAGGAACTCCTGTATTCCAGCAACAAGATTCTTCTGGAAGCGGGCGTCATCTCGACCGATATCGTCATAGCGGATTCGAAGCCGGTCAAGGCGAACACGAAGGAAAACAATCCGAAGAATCCGAACCGTTCCCTCGACAAGACCGACCGCATCAAACGCAATCCGAAAGCCACGCTCGGATATTATTCCTACCTGAAACAGCCGGTCGGAGATCAGAAGAGAAAGTTTTCGTTCTTCTGGGGCTTCCGCACTCATGTTCTGCTTTCGCAGGAAGGCGTTCCCCTGGTCGAAATCACTCGCCCGAACAACGTCCGGGATGGAAAAATCGCCAAAGCTCTTCTGCGGAAACTCAAGGACGTCTACGGCCAGAAAAAAGGCCGCATTTTCCTCGGCGATTCAGGATACGACGAGCGGGAACTCTACACTTTCATCAAGAAAGCAATGAAAGGCGAGCCATACATCGCGCTCAACCCACGCAACCAGCAGACGTCTAAAGACATGGGACCTCATGACCGCCCCCTCTGCGATGCCGGACTTGAAATGAAGTCCGCCGGTCTCTGTTCCGAAGAGAAGCGGACCAGAAAAGCATTCCGTTGTCCCATCCGCCATGCTTCGCGCAAAGAGAAAAAATCTCTTCCGGCGACATGTCCGGTCCATCATGAACGCTTCTGCTCCGGCAAGAGGTTCGGATGCACAAAATACATCGATGTCACCAACGATGCCCGAGCTCAAGTCCCGCGCGAAAGCAAAGAATACAAGAAAACCTATAAACTACGGACAGGCGTCGAACGCTATTTCTCACGCATGGGCGACCGCGAGGCGGAACAGACCTCTCATTTCAATTATCTTTCCATTCGCAATCAGATGACGATTGCCCATCTGACCTTGAGTCTTACGGCTCTGGCCGCCATGATCCTGAAACGTTCCGACAAAATCCGATGTTTCCGATCCTTCGCCGACGTTGCCTGATTTTCGCATAATCGTAAAATTTCAATGAACACTGCCTTTTTTCGGAGGGCTTTGGACTCCTATCGTTCAAAATCAGCCTTTTTTACCAAATTCCATCCGTTTTATAATCCCTTCACAGAAAAATCTTCTCCACCACTCGGATTTCCCCGATCATGTCAAATTTTTATCCCGTCTTTCGCAGAACTCATTATGCAATCAGCAAGTTACCGGATCGTTTTTGTCCCATGAAACCAGGTGAAGTAATCCCGCAGATATATTACCTGTTCGCGGTGTTCCTCGTCATCGAACCAACCGTTCTGCAGAAGAACGATCCCGTCGATCCACGCATCTTTCAACTCCTTGCCCATGCGAGGGGCCTGAAGTTTCAGGAGGTCCATCGGCTGCGCCCGTCCGCTGTCGCCGTAGTCGTGGATGAATAGCCCCTGAAGGACCGTCTTGCCGTATTTCCGGCGGAGGGTCACGAGGTCCTGATGATACTGATAATGCCAGTAATGTTCGGTCGAGACCCAGACCCAGAAACTGATGCCGTCGAGGTAGGGCAGATACGGGATCAGCTCGTCGAAATTCTGACGTGAATAACGCACCACGAAAAGCTTCAGCGCCGGATTCACGCTTTTCAGCGCATCGTGAATTTCCTTGAGATGGGAAACGGTCATATCCTTGCTGGGGCCGACCTCATCCAGAAAATCGTCGATCACCGCTCCCGAGATGTTGGGATGGGTCATGGAAAATTCACTGACCTTGCGGGCGGTCTCGATCTCGTACCCGTGCTGAAGGCCGCAGATCACGTTTCCGAATCCGGCGATGTGCCGGAAATAGAGGTCGTTCAAACGTTCGCGGTCGCTGGTGGAATCCAGAAATACGACGTTGTCCGCGCCGACGAACGCCGCGGCGGTCTCCAGACTGCATTGTGTCGGATTCGATACGAACTCCATTTTCGAAGGGATGCTTTCCTTCAGCACATATCCCCAGATCCATAAGTTGTTTTTCATATTCTTTTTCATCTCCTTGCTGTTATAAAAGTAACGGGCGAAAAGTTCTTTTCAAGAACAAAAAATTCAATTTAGTGCCAAAAAAATTCAATTTAGTGCCAGCAGCGGTTGCGTGTCCGCGAAAGGATGCTATGGTATGGAAAAACAACGGAGTGTTTATGAAAAATTCCCCCTCCCGACCACAAAAATTCCTGCCCATGGGCGGGCTTCCGCGTCTTCTGCGCCAGCCTGCCCAATTGTATCGGCTTTCCTATTTTCAGGATACGCATATCCCGATGCCGAGTCCTGTGGAAACCCTGGATTTCTGCTTCACTCCGTCCGGGGACGGCACCTATCTGGAAATCGAGGTGGACGCCATCCGTTTCCGGCATATTTTTCCCTATATGGAGATCCGGCTGCCGGAAAAACGCTACCGGATACTGTCCGATGTGAAATGCGAATTCTTCATTCTTTCCTACCGTCCCGTCTCTGTGGAATTTTTCACCTCGTGCGGGTTCAATCTCGACATCCCCGGATACGGGGTCACGCTGACACCGCGGATGTCTCTGCTGATGAAAGAGCTGCTGGTGCTTTCGGAAACTCCCGACACGCTTGGAATTCCGGACCGTTTGGACATGCTGGCGCTGGAATTCCTGTTTGAAAGCCTCCTGAACCGGCGTCTCGACAACCCGGGAACGAGCGATGAAACCTACTGGGATCTGGTGATCCGGATTGCCAAATATTGCGACAGCCATCTCGGGGAAAAACTGGATCTGGAGTCCGTGCTTGCGAAATTCGCCATTTCCCGACGTACCTTTTTCCGTTATTGGAAACGCCATTTTCACATTTCCCCGGTGGCGTATGTCAACCAGAGCCGCATCGAAACGGCGGCCCGGCTGCTTCTCGAAACGGACCTCAAAATCTACGAAATCGCGGAACGGATGGGGTTTTCCGGGACCGCTTATTTCTGCACTGAATTCAAGAACGCAAAAGGGTTTACTCCTCTGGATTACCGGAAACGGGAGCGTGGGAAGGATGCTTTTTCTCCGAAACACTTCAAGCGGAAAATATGAGTGCGGAAGGGACGCCGGAACGTTCGTTCAGTCTTCCGTCCGGCCGAGATAGCGGGAGCGGAAGGAACGCGGGGAGAGTCCGTTTCTGCGTTTGAAGTAATTGGAGAAATAATACTGGTCGGAAAAGGCCAGACGCACGGCGATTTCCTTGATCGAGAGTGTGGAATACAGCAGCAGGCGGCGCGCGCTTTCCATCTTGCGCGACATGAGGTAATCGTAGGGCGTCGCCTTGAAGGCCGCGTGAAACATGCGGATCAGGTGTGCCTCGGATATCTTCCGTGACAAGGCGAATTCCTCCAGATTGAAAGACTTTTCCACGGAATCGTCCAGACAGAGCTTGAGGTTTTCCACCTCTTCCGGCAGTTTGGAGGGAAGTCCGTAAATGATCCGGGAGGCTTCCTCGGTGAACTGATGAAAAATCAAAGCCGCCTGTTGATTGGAGGTTTTGGAATTGTAGTTGACCGTGAACATCTCCTCGAAATATTTCTTGAGCTCCGGACAGTTCGGAATATGGTAGACCGAGTCCAGTTTATAGGCCTTCAGCAGAAAACGCATCAGTTCTCCGTCCACCACGAAA
>Ga0209373_10001060_pt1 | contig 36013 bp, 26 predicted proteins | sample Higcelweek5metaG_FD_187173 | JGI IMG/M metagenome (GOLD analysis project Ga0209373, IMG submission 187173) | Freshwater pond sediment microbial communities from the University of Edinburgh, under environmental carbon perturbations - High... | ecosystem: Environmental > Aquatic > Freshwater >... | reverse complement strand
ATGGCCGCTGCTGCCCGGAGATATAACGTGAGGGTTCAAACCGGTTGCCAAAACCGATCGATACCCAACGTAATCGCCGCCATGAAACTGCTGCATGAAGGCGGTATCGGCGATGTTTATCTGGCTCGCGGACTCTGTTTCAAGCCACGCGACTCCTTCGGGATCGCGCCCGACAGTGAGGCTCCGGCAACCCTGCACTATGATTACTGGCGCGGGCCGGCCCCGATGAGGCCTTACAACGAAAAGCGAGTTCACTACAACTGGCACTGGCACTGGGATACCGGCAACGGTGACACCGGAAACCAGGGCCCGCACCAATTCGACATCGCCCGCTGGGGACTGAATAAAAGTGTACATCCGGTCACCGTTTACTCATCGGGCGGACTCTATGGAATCGACCCCAGGGAGTGCTCACAGGAGACCCCGAACACTCAGTTGTCGGTATTTAAATATGACGACGGCAAGATGCTGGAATTTGAAACCCGGGGCCGTTTCACCCATGCCGAATCGAAACTCGATATCAGGATAGGTAACCTGTTTTATGGAACCGAAGGATATCTGGAGCTCAACGGCAGTACCTGGAAAGCTTATAAACTCAGGGAAAAAGAGCCGTTTGCCATTTCGGCCGCTGAGAATAGCGATGTTTCTGCGGATCCTACCTTCCGGGCCGCTCCGGGCGGAACCGAGCATTTTGCCAATTTCCTCGACGGCATCCGCACAGGCAACAGCAACGACCTGACCTGCGAGATTCTCGAAGGCCACCTGTCAGCCTCACTGCCTCACCTGGCAAATATATCGTACCGCCTGGGCCGCGAGCTTCATTTCGACGGCAACAAGGAAAAATTTGTCAACGACAGGGAAGCCGACAAAATGCTGACCCGCCAATACCGCGAACCTTATGTGATACCTAAACTAACCTAATTCACCATATCATGATAAAAAGGATTTTATTGAGCCTGGCCCTGCTGGCTGGAATCATATCCGTTAACCAGGCATCCTGTCAGAACCGGGCTTCTGCAACGACGGGATTCGATGCCGTCCGTTGGGCTGTCCAAAGCTTCACCAAAAACAAAATTCCTCCTTTCTCCTTTGTTTACGGAGGGCAGGAGTCGAAAAACTTCATCCGCAGCTGGGATTTCAAGGCTGAAATACCCCCTCGCACCGATCCTGCCGTTCAGGAGATGAAATTCACCTGGCAGGATAAAAAAACGGGTATGGCGGTGATCTGTCTGGTTACCTGTTATACCGATTTTCCTGCAGTGGAGTGGGTGCTCAACTTCAAAAACGGACCGGAACTGAATTCCCCGATGCTGGAGAAGGTCAAGGCCATCGATTACTCCTTCGGATATGAAAAGGCCGGTCAGGTTATCCTGCACCATTCGCTGGGCAGTGATGCCACCCGGCATGATTTTGAATATCTGACTGATGAACTGACCCCGGGAAAACCGGTGTACTTAACCCCCAACGGCGGACGCTCCTCAGACAATACCGCGTTTCCGTTTTTTAACCTGGAGATGCCCGGTGGCCGCGGAATCATTACCGCAATTGGCTGGTCGGGAAAGTGGTACGCCAACATTGCCCAAACAGGCAAACAGGCCGTTAATCTGGAATCAGGCATGGAGCGGCTGAAGGTTTCGCTGTATCCCGATGAACAAATCCGCACACCCCGCATCGCCTTGCTGTTCTGGAAGGGCGAAAACATGGACGGACACAACCAGTTCAGACAGTTTATTCTGGCTCATCATACCCGGAAAATCAACGGCCAACCGAACCAGCTGCCATTTGCCGCCGGTCTGGCTTTTGGCGGACCTTCACCTTGCAATGAATATAGCTGTGCTACAGAGAATTACGCAATCGCCATGGCCTACCGGTACCGCCAGTTCAACCTGGTTCCGGAGGTGCTTTGGATCGATGCCGGATGGTACACGGGCTGCGGAACCTGGTGGAAGAATGTAGGCAATTGGACGGTGAATAAGATCGCTTTCCCGCGCGGACTGAAACCGGTTACCGATGCCGTTCATGAAGTAGGGGCCAAATTTATCCTCTGGTTTGAACCCGAACGGGTCGTTAAAGGCACTCAATGGGATACTGAACACGGTGATTATCTGATCCGGATACCTGATAATGCCCCCGAGCCATTCAATAAGGTCAACAAGAATAACGCCCTGTTCAATCTGGGTAACCCTGAGGCCTGTGCCTGGCTGACCAAATACATCGGCGACATGATTGAGAAGGAGGGAGTCGATTATTACCGGCAGGACTTCAATTTTGATCCCTGGTACTATTGGATGTATAACGATAAGCCCGGTCGTGAAGGGATGTCGGAGATCCGTCATATCGAGGGGCTCTATGCCTACTGGGATGGGCTGCTGAAGCGTTTCCCGAACCTGATTATCGACAATTGCGCCAGCGGTGGCCGAAGAATCGATCTGGAAACTACTTCCCGAAGCTCGCCATTATGGAGGACTGATTATGATTACGGTGAACCAAACGGATATCAATGCCATACTTACGGATTGAACTACTACCTGCCCCTGCATGGTACCGGCAACATCAGGCTTGATCCCTATACTTTCCGCTCCAGCATGAGCAGCGCCATGGTTGTATCGTGGGATCTGAGCAATGGAAGCTACTCACTTCCTGCGATGCAGAAATATATTGCTGATTTCAAGAGATTAAGGCCTTTTTATTATTCCGATTACTATCCGCTCACGGGCAATAATGACATTACTTCAGATAGTATCTGGCTGGCGTATCAGCTGAACCGTTCAAAAGAGGGAGACGGAATTATCGTGGCTTTCAGAAGGCCAGTGTGCCCGATCGCTAAAATCAGTGTTAAGCTATGTGGACTCGACCCTGCAGCAAATTACGAACTTTGGTTCGAGGATGCCAATGTTAAAGTGACAAAAACCGGAAAAGAGTTGTCGGAGAACCTGGAATTGGAGTTGGCTGAAAAAACGCAATCATTATTAATCAGTTACAAAAAATTAATTCGATAAAGTGATCATATTGACATGAACAATTGGGATCATAAAATTTCAAATCCGCTGCAGTTCGGCGGAATCGAAACATCCGTATTGGATACCGGCGCCGCCCGTGGTGTGCGCATAGCCTGGATCAACACCGGATCGGGCCTTAGATATAAAGTAGTGCTCGACCGGGCAATGGATATTGCCGAAACTTTTTACAATCAGCATGGTCTCGCCTGGATCAGCCGGGCCGGCATCCGGCCTCCGGAACTGGCTGCCATGGCTGGTGCTGAATGGCTCCGGAACTTTGGCGGAGGGTTGATGAGCACCTGCGGTTTGAGCTATATGGGGAGCCCGGAATCTGACGAGTTTGGTGAACGCGGTGTACATGGCCGTATCAGCAATATTCCTGCTGAGATTATTTCGATAAAGCAGCCTGATCCGCAAAAAGGGGAGCTCGATTTCAGCATTACCGGGATCATACAGGAATCCTGTCTGTTTGGACCGCACCTGCAGCTTGAGCGCACGATTTCAGGCACTCTCGGGGTAGCGGAAATCCGGGTGACCGACCGGGTGACCAACCGGGGGAACGAAACCTCTCCGCACATGTTGCTGTATCACTGCAACATGGGTTGGCCTTTGATCGATAAGGGGACCAAGCTTAATTGGGAAGGGCAGTGCCTATCACGCGGGGCCGATCAGGATAATGCTATTTTCAATAACGACCGTAATTTCCGGGAATGCCCGGAGCCGCTCGATTCCCATAACGGAGGTGGTGAGGCCTGCGGATTTATCGATGCTGTACCCGATGCCGAAGGATACTGCCACTGCAGTGCGGTGAATCCTGCACTCCGCTTCGGCCTGGAAATTCGCTTCCGGAAGGATCAGCTTCCCTTACTGACCAACTGGCAACACTGGGGCAAAGGCGAATACGTAACGGCACTCGAACCTTGCACAAACCCGCCTAACGGGCAGCGGGAAGCCCGTGAAAAGGGAACACTCATTTTTCTGGAGCCGGGGGAGAGCAGGAAGTATGAGTTGAGGTTTAGAATAGTGACAAGTGACAAGTGACAAGTGACGAGTGACCCGACCCCCGTCCGTTTTACCACATCAGCACATCAACTAATCAGCACATCAGCACATGAAAAAGTTCAACATCATTCTTGTCTTCCTGGTTATTGCACTGGCCGGATTTTCTTCACCGGATAGCAGTTCGCGTGACTGGATATTTCAGAATTTTTCAAAGGGCAAGGTTCCTCCGTTTGCTTTTACCTATGATGGAAAAGATTCAAAGACTTTCATCAAATCGTGGGAATACCGAATGGAGACCCTGAAATCCGCAGATCCGGCCATCGGCCAATATCTGTTTACCTGGCGTGATCCGAAAACCGGACTACTCGTTAAATGTGCCGTAACTGGGTACAACGATTATCCGGCTGTGGAGTGGACTGTCCGGTTCAAGAATACATCGAAAGGGAATATCCCGGTTCTGGAGAAAGCACGGGCCATCGATTTTAATTTCAGAGGTGATGCACAAGGTTCAGTAGTGTTGCATCATTCGAGGGGTAGCAACGGTGAACGGTCAGATTTCGAGGAGAGCGATGATCTGCTGGGCGCTGGAAAAAACATCTATATGACACCCACCGGCGGTCGCTCGTCGGACAACACCGGGTTTCCTTTTTTCAACATTGAAATGCCCGGAAATCAGGGAGTTATAGCCGCGATCGGCTGGACGGGAAAATGGTATGCCGATGTGAAACAGGTGGATCAGAAAACCTGTTCACTGAATGCCGGTATGGAACGGATGAAACTGGTGCTCTATCCTGATGAAGAGATCCGTACCCCTCAGATCTGTTTGCTGTTCTGGAAAGGGGCCGACAGGATGACCGGGCATAACCAGTTCCGGCAATTTGTTTTGAAACATCACTCCCCGCATATTAACGGTAAAGTAGCTGAGCTGCCTCTGGCCGGTGCTCTGGGCAACAGTGGCCCCGAGCCGTGCAATGAGAACAGCTGCGCTACTGAAACCTACTGTAAAGCAATGGTGGAACGATATCAGCAGTTCAAGATTGTTCCAGAGGTTTTCTGGATCGATGCCGGTTGGTACACCGGATGCGGATCATGGTGGATGAATGCCGGTAACTGGACCATCAATGCCAATAATTTCCCCAATGGGTTTAAACCTGTTTCTGATGCCGTTCACAAGGCCGGGTCGAAATTTTTACTCTGGTTTGAACCCGAACGCATTGTCGATGGCACTCAGTTCGATAATCTGAACTCTGATTATATCATCAGAATACCCAAAGAGGTTAAGAACCCTGAAATCGGCCCGCATTTTAATAATATGTCGCTGTTTAATCTAGGCAATCCCGAAGCCTGCACCTGGCTCATCAACTATATGTCCGATTTTTTCAGGGCAAACGGGATCGATTATTACCGTCAGGATTTCAATTTCAACCCTTATCCCTACTGGATTTACAACGATAAGCCTGATCGGATCGGCATGACGGAAATCCGTTACATTGAGGGGCTGTATGCTTACTGGGACGGGTTACTCCGGAATTTTCCCAACCTTCAGATCGATAATTGTGCCAGTGGTGGCCGGCGGCTCGACCTGGAGACGATTTCACGAAGTTCACCGCTCTGGCGGACGGATTATAATTATGGCGAACCTAATGGTTATCAGTGTCATACTTATGGGTTGAACCTATACCTCCCTCTGCATGGTACCGGTAATATAGTGACATCAAAGTATGCTTTCCGGTCCAGTATGAGTACTTCCATGATTGCGATCTGGGACATCAACGGTGCCTCCAACTCGCAATCGGCTATGCAGGATATCATGAAGGACTTCAAGCGGTTACGGCCCTATTATTATGGTGACTATTATCCGCTGACCTCTTCGAAAAACATTACCACTGACACGATCTGGATGGCTTATGAGCAGAATCGTCCCGATAAGGGCGACGGCATTATCATGGCCTTCCGACGTCCGGAATGCCCTGTGGAAAAGATCACCGTCAAACTCAAGGGGTTGGAACCAAACAGCAGTTACCAGGTGTTCTTCGAGGATTCAGGCGAAAAAGTCACCAAAACCGGTGCCGAAATGATGAGCGGACTGGTGCTGGAGAACAAGGAGAAACCGGGATCGCTGTTAGTTAGTTATTCAAAGAAATAATAGTTCAATCTATCAGTGATTTATGAAACCAGTATTTTTAATCGTAGTGGCGGTCAGCACGATGCTATGCGCCAATGCTGTGGGCCAGACCCCGGAGAAAGAGTCCGTGTTGAAAACGGCAAAGAACCAGATTGTCAACTTTACCAAAGATATTCCCGATCATGCTCTGGAGGATTATGGTTTTCATAACAAACAGGAGTTTGAAAAAATCACATTTGCCGACCCTGTTCCTGTTTATACCCTGAAAGATTCATCGGTGGTATTCACCTTCACCTGGCGTGTTCCGCTGGTCATCGGTAAGGAGACCCGTTCGCTGCTAACTGTCGTTTATGAAAACGGAATTTATCAGGCAGTGGATTTTGGTGCCACCGAGCTGGCCAAAGCTTATGCCACCGGCAAAACTCCGAATACCATCGGATTGTTGAGGGTGTATGAGTTGAGAAAGGATTATCTTATGGAGAAGCCGGAAAAGGAGAATCAAACTCTTATTGAACTGGAATATAGTAAGTAACACCTTGAGCTAAGCTGAACAATGAAACGATCGATCATTATCACCAATATACTGCTGATTACTATGCTGGCTCCGATATCGGCCCAGATACTGAATGTTTCAAAGATCACCCAGAAACAGGACAATTGGTGCTGGGCCGGAGTATCTGAATGCATTCTCGAGTTTTACGGAAAATCCATTCCTCAGTGTGACATTGCCGAATATACCAGAACACATGAACAATTTCCGGATGTCAATTTTGGCAGTTCGGCCTGCTGCCTTTCACCATCAACCTGTAATAACTGGAATTATCTGGTAGGTGGGTCAGGAAGTATTGAGGACATTCTGGTGCATTTTTCCAATCTCGGAAATTATACGGTTACCGCAACCATTCCGTTGACCGATATAACCAGTGACCTTGCCGCCAACCGGCCGTTCATTATCCGTTGGGCATGGACAGCCGGAGGTGGGCATTTCCTTGTTGGGCACGGGGTTACGGGTGAAAACCTGTACTATATGAATCCCTGGCCCGGTGAAGGGAAAAAGATGGCAAAATATTCATGGGTAGTATCCGGCGCTGATCATTCCTGGACACACACCCTGAGATTATACCCATCCGCCCGGATCCCGGCTGATGCAGGAGCCATATCGGGAAACAGTACCGTATGTCAGGGCCAGACTTCCGTTACCTATAAGGTTCCGTTCATTTTAAGAGCGCTGAAATACAACTGGACTCTGCCCGATGGCGCTACTGGCGAGAGTACTGCCGACAGTATTACCGTTGATTTCGGTAAACAGGCGGTATCCGGCGAAATCTCCGTGAAAGGTCAGAATAACCTGGGTGACGGTAAAACCGCTACTTTTCAGGTAAACGTTAATCCCCTTCCGGCTGCTGCGGGGACCATCACAGGTCTCCCCATGGTTTGCCAGCGACAGCGGAGTATTACCTATTCGGTTCCTGAAATTGCACATGCCACTTCTTATGAATGGACGGTAAATATTGATGCGACTACCAAAATCAATAAAAACTCAATCACCCTTGATTTTGGAGTGCGGATCGGAGAAGGAACCATCAGTGTAAGAGGGAAAAATGATTGTGGTTCAGGTGATGAATCAGTGCTCAACATCAAACTCAGCGGGATTCCTGATACTCCGGTTATTACTCAGAAAGGCAACGATCTGGCTTCCAGTTCACCCATCGGAAATCAGTGGTTCGATTCGGATGGCCCGATAGAAGGTGCTGTTTCACAGACTTATACGATTGCCAAAAGCGATGATTACTATGTGATGGTTACCATCGATGGCTGTGTGTCGGATCCTTCCGAAACACTCAGCGTCACGCTGAATGGCATTGATGAGAGTCGTCAGGGCAAGGTTCTCTTATTCCCGAACCCGGTAACGGATCAGCTTCATGTAGATACCGGCGGAATTAGCACACCAGTTGTGATCAGCATTCTCAATTCGCTGGGGCAAACGCTCCACAAATCAACCCTCACGGCTGATGCAATAATTGAGGTGGGCAACTTTTCACCCGGCATCTACCTGGTTCGGATTGAAACACCGAATGCGGTATCGACTCAGAAGCTGATCAGGAAGTAGTCGCCCGTTACGCGTTACGCGTCACGCGTCACGGTTTTTGCGTCACTCGTCACTCGTCACTTGTCACTTCTGATACATCGCGTTCCGCTTCTCTTTCAGCTTTTCATCGAGAATATAATCGTCATAATCCATTGTTCTGTCGATAATCCCTTTGGGGGTTAGCTCGATGACGCGGTTGCAGATGGTTTGGATGAATTCGTGGTCATGCGACGACATCAGAATATTTCCTTTGAACCGGATGAGTGTATTGTTGAATGCCTGTATGGATTCCAGATCGAGGTGGTTGGTAGGGGTGTCGAGGATCATCACGTTGGCGTTGCGGATCATCATTCGGGCTATCATGCAGCGCACCTTTTCACCTCCCGACAGTACCGTGGCTTTTTTGTAAATCTCTTCACCCGAAAAAAGCATCTTGCCCAGAAATCCCCTGAGATAGTTTTCACTCGTATCATCCGAAAATTGTCCGAGCCAGTCGATCAGCGTCTGGTCCTTTTCGAAAAACTTTTCGTTTTCGAGTGGCAGATAAGCTTTTACAATGGTCTGGCCCCAGGTGAATGTGCCGCTGTCGGCTTGCATGTGTCCCTTGATGATCTCAAAAAAGGTGGTCATCGCACGGGTATCTTTCGACAGGAATACGATTTTGTCGTCCTTGTTGATCACAAAACTGACATCCTTGAACAGTACTTTTCCTTCAACGGATTTTGTCAGTCCGTTGACCTCCAGGATATTATTTCCCGGTTCGCGTCCCGGAGTGAATATGATACCCGGATATTTACGGGTGGAGGGCTGTATCTCTTCGATATTCAGCTTTTCGATCATTTTTTTCCGGCTGGTGGTCTGTTTCGACTTGGCCACGTTGGCGCTGAAACGGGCAATAAATTCCAGCAGTTCTTTCTTTTTCTCCTCGGCCTTTTTATTCTGATTCAGTTGCTGCCTTAATGCCAGCTGGCTCGACTCGTACCAGTAGCTGTAATTACCGGCAAAAAGCTGTACCCGGCTGAAATCAATGTCCACGATATGCGTGCAGATCGAATCCAGAAAATGCCTGTCGTGAGAAACTACCAGCACGGTGTTCTCAAAGTTCGACAGATAATATTCGAGCCATTCCACGGTATCCAGGTCGAGGTCGTTGGTCGGCTCATCCAGCAGAAGATTATCGGGTTTTCCGAAGAGGGCGCGTGCCAGCAAAACTTTTACCTTGTCCTTACCGGTCAGTTCGCGCATATATTGGTGATGGTACTCCTCCTTCACGCCCAGTCCGCTCAGCAAACTGGCAGCATTGCTCTCCGCATCCCATCCGTTGAGTTCGTTGAACCGCTCCTCCAGTTCCGAAGCCCGCAATCCATCTTTTTCAGTAAAATCGGTTTTCGCGTATAAGAGTTCCTTCTCATGCGTGATTTTCCAGAGCTCTTCATGGCCCATCAGAATGGTATCCAACACCACACAATCATCGAACTCATAATGGTTCTGTTTTAATACCGATACCCGTTCGCCGGACCCGAAGGAAATGGAACCTTTTGTGTTATCCACATCGCCGGTAAGCAGTTTCAGGAAGGTCGATTTTCCTGCACCGTTGGCACCGATAATCCCATAGCAATTGCCGGGGGTAAACTTCATATTGACATCCTGAAAAAGAATCCGTTTACCGAATTGTATGCCAAGGTTTGAAACTGTAATCATTTGATATTTCGTTAAAAAAGCCCGCAAAGGTAGCGTAAAAATATCGAATTTCACAGCTGAACGATGCCATAACATATCTTCAATACAAATATTACCTTTGCCGGATATTATTATCTGGAAATGGCTGTAATCGAAAATTCGGAGATACTGTTCATCATAAATCCTAACTCGGGTCCCCGAAGGTTTAAGCGAATACTCAGAAGAATTAAGAGAGCCGATCCAAATCTGGCTTACATCGTAACCAAAGAAAATACAGCTGTCAAGCACGTTTTTGAAGAAAATCTCGAAAAATTTAAGGTCTTTATTGTCATCGGCGGAGATGGCACCGTTCATGAAGCAGCCCGGTATTTGTACAACCGCGAAGACAAAATGCTGGGTGTGGTGCCGAACGGGTCAGGAAACGGTTTCGCCTTTGAACTGAAGTTCAATAAAAACATCAAATCGCTGATCGAAGATATCCATGACGGTGAAGCCATCCGGCTTGACGTTCTGGAAATCAATGACATAGAGTGCATTAATGTCGCCGGACTCGGGTTCGACAGCTATGTGGCCCATCGGTTTAACCGGAGGGAGATACGCGGATTTATCAGCTATTTTTTCGTGACGATCAAATCGCTGTTTGAGTTCAGGCCCTTCAATGCCTCGGTCTCCTTTGAGGGCAAGGTTATCAAGGGCCGTTACCAGATGATCTGCTTTGCCAACAACAAACAGTTCGGCAATAACGCATTCATCGTTCCTCACGCAAAACCCAACGACGGTTTTTATGATATCGTACTGGTGGAGCCTTTTCCGTTCTATTTCTATCCGGTTTTTGCGCTACGGCTGTTTATGGGCCGGCTGAGCGAATCGAAATACATCAAATACCTCAAAACCTCTGAACAGGTTACCATCAAGGCCAATTCCAATGAGTTCCACATCGATGGGGAACCCCTTCTGTTCAACGGAAAGGTGCAGGTTAAACTGGGGAACAAATACCTGAACGTGATCCGTACCAAACGGAATAAGATGTAGTTTTTCACCACAATAGACACAATAGGGCACAATAGCTTTCCAATGTGCCTGGTGTGGTGAATTACCCAATCCTGATTTACAACATATTCCGGACCAGCGCACCTGTCGAATTATTTCATAGCTTTATCGGTTGATCTGTCTCCTGCAGATGAAATTAATCAGATTTAGCCATGAGAAAAACGCATCTCCTTGTTACCTGTGCCTCGATTTTACTGGTTCTTGCCGGTAGCGCGAGCCTGAATGCCCAATCGGGCGATTTAAAACGAAACCTGTCAAACGTTGCCACCGCCACCAACTCGATGCGCTGGGGCCCCTCCCTGGCGGTCATGAACGACGGTTTGACCCCGACGGATACTCTTCCGTGGAAACCCAGGCCAAACACCAGCGGACGGAAGCGGCCACTTACCGCACAGTGGGTACAGTATGAATGGATACAGCCGGTGGGCACTCGCGAGATATCGGTTTTTTTATGGGATTACCAAAACGGAATTCCGCTTCCTGCAGCTTACCGGGTGCAGTATTGGGACGGATCAGCCTTTGTTTCCGTGAAAAATGCCAAAGGCTTAGGCGTGCAGAATAAGCAATATAATATAACCACCTTTGATGAGGTGAAAACCACTAAACTCCGGATCGAGGTGGATTCGGCCCTGATGTTCCCGAACAATATCCAGGAATGGATCGTGTATCAGTCGCCCGGTTCGCCGGATATACCACCGATCGTAACGGCCGGTCCCGACCGCGATGTGATCACCGGTGGAAAAACCTGGCTGTCGGGTAGTTTGAAATCGGTTACCCCGGTACAAAAAACCATCTGGACCAAAAAATCGGGTCCGGGTCCGGTAGAATTCAAAGATCCGACCTCCCTCAATACCACGGCGGTTCTTGCCCGGACGGGCGATTACGTGCTCACCCTGACTGCCACCGAGGGCAAGCAGACCTCCTCGTCCGACCTGAAAGTGAAAGTGCACCTGCCACCACAGTCGCAACGCCTGGATGTAGTTTATACCAAACGGTACTCGATCGACAGCCCGCTCTGGAATGCCCGGGCCAAGGCAATCATCGTGAACTGGATACCCTGGTGCATCGACCAGTGTATGCGTACCGATATCACTACCGGCGAGGGCGGACTGGATAACTTCATCGAGGCAGCCAAGGCACTCCGAGGTGAAAAACACGGCAAGCACAAAGGCTATGTGTTTTCCAATGCCTGGGTTCATCAGACCATCGAGGCCATGAGCATCGCACTGATGGTGGATCCGCAGGGAGATCAGGAGATCATCGCCGCACAGGAAAAGATGAAGGCGACGCTCGAAGACTGGATACCGAAAATTCTGGCCGCCCAGGAGCTCGACGGTTATCTGCAGACGGCTTATACCCTGCGGGATACCGCTCGCTGGCACGATAAATGGGCACCCGAAACCCGCGGAAACCATGAGGGATACGTGGCCGGATACTTCATCGAATCGGCAATCAATCACTATACCCTCACCGAGGGCAAAGACAAACGGTTATACAATGCCGCCAAAAAACTGGCCGACTGCTGGGTGGCTAATATCGGTCAGGGTAAAAAAGCCTGGTACGACGGTCATCAGGAGATGGAGCAGGCGCTGGTGCGTTTTGGCCGGTTTGTGAATGACATGGAAGGTAATGGCCGGGGCGACAGCTATATATCCCTGGCAAAATTTCTGCTCGACAACCGCGGAGGCGGCGAGGAGTACGACCAGAGCCATCTGCCTGTACAACAACAATATGAGGCCGTCGGGCATGCCGTTCGTGCGGTGTACAGCTACTCGGGAATGGCCGATGTGGCCGCCGAAACCGGCGATGTGGATTATCAGAGTGCCGTGATGTCGCTCTTGAACAATATCATTCATAAAAAATACTATGTGACCGGGGGCATCGGCAGCGGCGAAACCAGCGAAGGGTTCGGCGGTAATTATTCCCTCGGGAACCAGGCCTACTGTGAGGCTTGCTCGAGTTGCGGGCTCATCTTTTTCGATTACAAGATGAACCTGGCCTATCATGATGCAAAATATGCCGATCTGTACGAAGAGACCATGTACAATGCCCTTTTGGGCGCACTGGACCTCGATGGTAAAAACTTTTACTACGATAACCCGCTGGAGGGCAATCAGGCTCGCTACAACTGGCATGTGTGTCCCTGCTGCGTGGGGAACATGCCGCGGATCCTGCTGATGATCCCGACCTGGACATATGTCAAGAGCAGCGATGGTATTTATGTAAACCTGTACATCGGAAGTAAGATAAAAGTGGAAAAAGTGGCCGGAACAGATGTCGAGATGGTTCAGAAAACCGATTACCCGTGGAGTGGCAAAGTCAGCATCACGGTAAATCCGAAGGTCGCCAAAGAGTTCACCGTGTACATCCGGGTTCCGAACCGCTCGACCAGCGAGCTGTACACCTGCGTTCCGGAGGTCACCGGGCTCGAATCGCTGAAAGTGAACGGGAAATCCGTTTCCACTCAGGCTGTCAATGGTTATGTCGCCATCACCCGCAAGTGGAAAGCCGGCGATCAGGTGGAGATCATGATTCCGATGAAGGTTCAGACGATCACCGCCGATGAGCATATCGTGGCCGACCGGGGCAAGGTAGCCATCAAATATGGTCCGCTGATTTATAATGTGGAAGAGGTAGATAATCATGATATTAACAAACAGATTGGCACTGACCCGCTCGTTCCCGAATGGCGAGGTGATTTGCTACACGGTGTGATGACGGTGAAAGGCAAATGGGCCGACGGTACTCCGCTGATTGCCATCCCGAACTTTGCCCGCAACAACCGTAAAGCCTCTGCCGACGCCAAAGAGACATACGACTCGAGAGTGTGGATAAAAAAGGAATAAATGCAATAAAAATTAAGGTAATAGCCTTACAAAAGTTTTGATAATTCAAACTATAGCCTTATATTTGTATAATAATATCAGGCTATAGTATGATGAAAACTCAAAAATTGGTACTTGACCAGATCGACTCGAAGATAAAGGAGGTGAATATTCCCGAGTCATTTGTCCTTCCTCAGGCTGGATGGGTCTATTCGATCCGTCAGGCGTTGGGAATGTCTCTCAGACAATTGGGTAAAAAACTAAACATTACAGCCCAGAGCGTTAAAGAGATTGAGAACAGGGAGAAATCCGGAAGCGTTTCATTGAATGTTTTGCATCAAGTGGCAGCATGTTTTGATATGAAATTGGTTTATGTTTTTATTCCAAAATCCGGGTCATTGGAAAAAATGATTAATAACCGGGCGATGGAGCTAGCCCGTGAAATTGTGATACGAACTTCGGCTTCTATGGTACTGGAAGATCAGGCCAATTCTGAAGCTCGTTTGCAAAAAGCCATTACGGAAAAGGCATCTGAGATAAAACAGGAAATGCCGAAGTATCTATGGGATTAGACTTGGAATACATCGAAGGGCAGACCCCAATTGACGAAGAGGAGAGAGTGGGTCTTAAAATAAAGACCATTTCCACGAAAGGCGAGTTGGACGAGTTTGAGCAAAAAAACATTGAGAAAGCCATAGAATGGACCATGAGAAGGAAATTTACGATTGATGAGATCTTGACAGAAGAATTTGTCCTCGAAATACATCGACAAATGTTCCGGAGTGTTTGGATTTGGGCTGGAAAAATCCGCAAGACAAATAAAAATATCGGTGTAGATAAATCTTTAATTGCAACAGAGCTCAAACAATTACTTGATGATTGCAAATATTGGATTGATCATAATTCTTTTCCACCTGATGAAATTGCAATACGGTTCAAACATAGGTTGGTGAAAACCTATATTTTCTCCAATGGTAATGGCAGGCATTCCAGATTGTGCGCAGATGTTCTGATATCTAACGGATTTGGCCTTGAGCATTTTTCTTGGGGGGCATCAAATCTGGCAAAGAAAGGTGAAAACAGGAAAAAGTATCTCGATGCAATCCATCAGGCTGATGATGGGATTTATGAGCCCTTAGTTCGGTTTGCAAGGTCATGAAGCGAAAATCTCTTTGTCACAGAGGGCACAGAGGAGCACGGAGATACTGAAAATTCTCCGTGCTCCTCTGTGATCTCCGTGTCTCCGTGGTTAATTTCTTGTAACTTGTGTTTAAAATTCCAACCTATGAAGGCAACGATCAAAAGGCGGCTCCCCGGGTGGTTTGCACTCGCTGTTGTTTTGATGTTACTGACCGCCGGCGCTGAGGCTCATTCCTATAAACAACGCGCACTGAAGTATTCATCCCGATCGCAGAAACTGGCTTTGGCCTGGCAAAACGATACCCGGGCGAAGTTGAGCGCTTTACTGAATATCGATGACCTGATAGCCGCCCGAAAGGATATCCCGCTGAATCCGACGGAGATCAGCTCGGTAAACAAGGTCGATTACCTGATGAAGGAGATCGAGATCAGTTCCACACAAAATCGCAGGATCAGGGTAATGGTGACTTTTCCGATGAAATCGCGCGGACCCTGGCCGGCAGTGGTCTGTTTGCACGGACATGGCGGCCAGCCAACCAGTGTTTACGAAAAGGACTCCCCGTACAATGGTTTTGCTACTGAACTGGCATGCCGAAATTACGTGACGATTGCCCTGGTAACCAGTCAGCACGAAATCTTTGAACAGGGCCGGACGCTGGTGGGCGAGCGGCTTTGGGATGCCATGCGGTGCATCGATTATCTCGAGACGCTCATTTCGGTGGATGCTCTAAGGATCGGATGCGCAGGGCTTTCGATGGGTGGCGAAATGTCGATGTGGCTCGGCGCCATGGATCAGCGGGTGAGTGCCGTTGTGAGCGCCGGTTTTCTGACTAAAATGGATCAGATGGAGCAGGATCACTGCATGTGCTGGAAAGTGCCGGGGATACGCGAACTGGTCGATTTTCCGGATATATTCTGTTTGATTGCTCCCCGGCCACTGATGTGTCAGAACGGTTTAAAGGAACCTCCGTCGCAGTTCCCCGTTGATGTGGCCAAATCAGCCCTGAAAGAGATCCAGGTGATATACATGAATTTCAGTCAGTCAGATCGTGTTGAGCTGGTCGTTCATCCTGAGGGCCATGTGGTGGATATTAAAAACTTACTGCTGTTTTTCAAGAAGGAGCTAAAGCCGGCAGGGGCTCAATCTGCTGAAATCCGGTAGTTTTGATGAAAACAATACCCCCATGACACCTGGCACAGTACCACCACAGGAATATTTTTTCGAAGAGAATTGCTTTATTACCGAGCTGCTGAATAGTCCTTCCGATCCTTTGGTATCAGTGGCGCGCGCCAGGGTACTGCCGGGCGAAACCACACGGTGGCATGCGCTCACGGGAATCGTCGAACGCTACCTGATCCTCGAAGGATCGGGAAGTGTGGGGGTGGGGGATGATCCGCCACGCGAAGTCCATCCGGGAGATACCGTCACCATTCCGCCGGGTACCCCCCAGCGGATCACCAATACCGGCAATACCGATCTGATCTTTCTAGCGGTTTGTACCCCGCGTTTTGTCAGCGAACGGTATGTGGAGCTTTCCCTTTATGGGAATGGCCAATAAAAACAACCGGATTTTTCTGATCTTTGAAGCCGAACAACAAATACGCTGAAAATGACTTTCATGAAAAAACTTTTCCTTCCGATATTGTTAATTGCCTCACTGACAACCGCTTATCCTCAGGAGAAATCACTTTCAGCGACCCCGAAAAATCCGGTGTTCCCGGGATGGTATGCCGATCCGGAAGGCGTGGTGTTCGGCGATACCTACTGGATCTATCCGACCTACTCGGCCAGATACGGAAAACAGGTGTTTTTCGATGCGTTTTCATCTACCGATCTGATCAACTGGACCAAACACCCGCAAGTGTTGGATACGATGGCTGTAAAATGGGCAAATCGGGCCATGTGGGCTCCTTCGGTGATCGAGAAGGAAGGAAAATACTTTTTCTTTTTCGGGGCAAACGATATTCAGAATGACCAGCAAAAGGGCGGAATAGGGGTAGCCGTGGCAGATAAGCCATCGGGACCGTTCAGGGATTATCTGGGTAAACCGTTGATCGACAGGTTTTACAATGGCGCCCAGCCGATCGACCAGTTTGCTTTTAAAGATGCCGATGGCCAGTATTACCTGATTTACGGGGGATGGAGGCACTGCAATATTGCCAAAATGAAAAACGATTTTACCGGGTTTGTTCCGTTCAGTGATGGCACCACATTTCGGGAGATCACTCCTGAAGGTTATGTGGAGGGCCCGTTTATGTTTATCCATAACGGTAAATACTATTTTATGTGGTCGGAGGGTGGCTGGACCGGTCCCGACTATTGTGTGGCTTATGCCATCGCGGATTCGCCATTCGGACCGTTCAAACGGATCGGCAAGGTGCTGCAGCAGGATCCAAAGATTGCCACCGGCGCCGGACATCATTCAGTGATTAAAGTTCCTGGCCAGGATGAGTGGTACATCGTTTATCATCGCCGGCCATTAACCGAAACCGATGGAAATTCACGGGAAACCTGCATCGACCGGATGTATTTCGATGAACAGGGGCTGATCAAACAGGTAAAAATGACAGCCTCCAACTGAAATGAAGGCTCAAAAATTAGCCGCAATCAGTGACCTGAGCTCACCCTTGTTCAGGATCATGGCCATTCAGAATGATCTGGAGCCCCAGTGGCGTCAGTTCGATAATAATATCTGTGCCTTTCACATCGGCCAGGGTTTCATCCTGAGTGTGGGCCACAATCTGCGGCTGGAGGCAAACATTTTTAAATCGATAGCCGAAGATCTGTATCAGTCAGAAATTGTACCCCGCCTTAATGCGGCAGAATTTCAGCACTTTGAGCAGATCCTGATGCCCGGGCCTGTTCTGGGGAAGCGATATCTGAAGATCAATAATCAGGAGGATATCCCTGCATTTACGGCTACCTTGAAGCGGATCAGCTTCGATACCCGCTGGGTGACCCTGTATCAGAAAAAAGTGGCCAAACCTTATCTGATTATTCAACAGCGAAGCCGGGTATTTTACAACAATCCGGAGGTTCACAGCCTGTTCGATCCGGCTTTTATTTTTATCGATCCCAATTCAAGCCGGCAGTCGTACCTCATTGAAACAGAGCTTGTTGAAGCTTGGTATGAGGATGATGTGTCTCTGTATAAGATGGTTAACACGAATCAGGGTATCATCGACACGCTTCCCTTTTTTAAGATCGATCCGGAGATTTATGATGTTTCAAACGGCGATCTGTTTTGTCTTCAGGCTGCTCCGTCAGACCTGAATCCGGGACGAATGATCAATGAAGCGAATATCGAAGGACTGGTGGATCAATATACGCCTTTCAAAGATCGCTTCGGGGGGAATTACAATCTTCAAGGGCTCCGGTACCTGATCAACGGATACTTCAGGTTTGGCTCATCCGGGGCGCCATACATTAAATTCGATCCGGAAAGCTCTTCGTTCAGGGTGAATGCCATTCAGAGTGAAGCCTGCCCGATACAACTCGAAATTAAAGGAAGCCGAACCGGTAACTATCAGTTTATCAATGCAATAGCCACACCGCTAGCCAATGTAATGGACCGGCTGGGCAAATTCCTGTAAAGACAGATCCGGATCGGTTACTACAGAATCTCCCGGGTTATTTTTTCTCTTCGGCAAACAGCCCTTCCCTCGACAGGATATGATCCAGATTGGCTAATCCGTAAACCACAACGGCTGTGACCACTGCGGTATGCTTCTGATATTCGGGGATGCTCATGTTGTACATATCTCGTTCGGTGTGCCAGATTTCGCCATAGTTGAAATTATATCCTTTGGAATCAGCCAGGCCAAAGACGAGCGTAGGTATTCCGTTCATGGCAAAATAGGCGTGATCCGATCCGCCTGCGGTGGTTGGCCGCGGCCATGGCTCTTCGGTTCGTTTGATCAGGGTAAACGGGAAATCAGGATTAATGCTGTTGAGCGGTTTGCACACCTTTTCGAAATCGGCATACATAGCTTCGGGAACCGTAATGCTTACGGCACACTCCGGACCGCCGTCGCGGTTGAAATAGTTGGAGATTTTACCCCATTTGTCCTTATTTTTCATCACCCAGCTTTTTGAACCCAGCAATCCGAACTCCTCGCCGGCCCATAAACAAACCAGAATGGTGCGTTCCGGCTTTCCGCCGGCTGCCATGATCAGGCGTGCAGCTTCCATCGCCGGGGAAACCCCGGATCCGTCATCCACGCCGCCGGATGCCACATCGAAACAATCGAGGTGACCGCCCATGATCACATATTCATCGGGATATTTGGTGCCTTTGATTTTTCCGATCACGTTGTAGTATTTCACCGGACCCATCCTGAAATAGTTGCGGATATCAAACTCAAGCTGGAAATACCGGCGCTCTTCGGCCATCTTTTTAATCACGTCGTACTGCTTGTCCTCCAGCTTGATGTCAGGAACCGTAGGTAACGTTTCGAAAGTCATGTTGTCGATATTCTTGCGGTCGTACAAGGCGTTGATCGGTACCGGGCTCGACTGGATGATCCCCAGGATACCCGCTTCGCGCATCTGTTTGTAGAAAAGTGCAGGTTCTTCGATCAGTGAAAAAGGTTTTTTCTCCTCTGCTTTCGGGCTTTCGCGCTTTGCGTTCGGATCTTTTTTCAGCGCTTCCTGATATTTTCTTTCGGCTTCGCGGATATGGCGGTTTTCCATCATGATTTCGCGGTTGAGGTTATTGATGGAATCGTTTTTGGCAATGATCCTGGCTCTTCGGGTATCGCCATCGGCTGAATAGTCGATCGGCCAACCCGAGTTTTCTCCGGAGATGAGTACCCAGGCTCCTTTGAGTGCACCTTTCATCTTTTCGAATTCACGCTGTGATTTGGGCTCGATCAGTACATGTCCGCGCTGAACGCCATGGGTACCAGCCGTATAAGAGGGAGTGGCAAAGTGCAGATCCATGCCGTTCTCACTCAGCAACCGGCCAAACCAGGGACCGCGGTTGAATCCTACCGGCAATTCGCCGGATTCATCCAGCTCGGCTTCCATGCCCCACTTTTTGAACTGAGAAACACACCAGTCTGCGGCATTTTCGTAAGCGTCAGATCCCAGTATCCTTCCACCAAAACGGTTGCAAAGGACATCCAGATGATTCATGGTCTGATTATCCGTCTGTCCGATCTCGATAATCTTTTTGATAACCTTGCTTTCCTGTGCCTGTCCGTCAGTCACGGCCAGAATCGTTCCCAGCGCAAACGCCAGCAAATAAATCCGTTTCATTATGATATCAGATAATGTTTATTTCAATTAAAGTGATCGCAAGATAATCGGAAACCGCAATAGTTATCACCCCGTCTGCCGAAGAACATCGGTTCGACAGAAAATCCTTTTCCCTACCTTTAGTACCTTAATCTTTCAGTCATGAAACATCTCTCCTTAAAACTTCTTGCTTCTCTCTTTTTCCTTCTCTTTGCCCTATGCCTTTTGCCCTCTGCCCTCTGCTCTCAGCCCTCTGCCCTGGCGCAGCTTCCGGCGGATGCTCCCCGGAAGGTAAAAGTAGCAGTCGTCATCGAAGATCCGGTTCTTCCACAGTACGGCGGCAAACGTATGCATGAAGTGGTGAAAACCCCGGGGTATAAATTCACCTGGAACGATCCGTTCAAGCTAAATCAGCAGTATGAAGCTATGATGGAAAAGGTTTGTCATGGCACCATTGATTATGAGGTGGTTAAAGTGATCGACGACACCATGCTGTTCTCCGACCGGAACGACAACAACCGTCCGATCGGGATGAACGAGATGCTGAAACTGCTGCTGGAGCCCAAATGGGAAACGCTGAAAGGATCGGGTACTCACTTCGATTACAAGCGGTTTGTGGAGTACTACGGATTCGACAAGATGCGCGACCGCGATGAGATCAATGAAGTATGGGTATGGTCGTTCCCCTACGGAGGGATGTGGGAATCAAACTATTGCGGGAAATCCGGATTCTGGCTGAACTCCGATCCGACCACCACAACCGCCAATGAAAAGCTGCTGGTGGTGATGGGCCTCAATTATGAACGCGATGTGGAGCTCGCCATGGAAAGTTACGGTCACCGGTTTGAATCGGTCATGTGGCACCTGTATGTCCGTTGGGAGAACAATGTGGCAGATCCCAACAACTGGGAAAAATATACCCGTCATGAAAAAACCCACCCGGGACAGGCCAACATCGGGAACATCCATTTCCCGCCGAACGGTGCCCGGGATTATGACTGGATCAATAAAACCCCTGTTACTTCATGTGCCGATGGCTGGAATACTTATCCGGATATAAAAACAGATATGACCCGTACCGTCGACTGCACCGAATGGCAATGCACGCACATCGGATGGATGTCGTACTGGTTCAGTCATATCCCCCATTTCACAGGCATCAACCCTGCCGACGGGCACCTCAACAACTGGTGGCGATATGTCACCGACTGGGAATCTGCCCTCCAGGCCGAAGCCTCCGCCAGCGTAACTGGTAGGGGCGCACACTGCGCGACCCTACGCGCGCCCATTTCCCTCGGATTTCTGATCAGCGATTCGAATCCTGAGCAGCAAGCCGCCCTCACCTTTGCACAAAAAAACTTCAAAGTCACTGCTCTCTCTTTTGCTGACCTGAAAAAGCTGAAAAATCCGCAGGATCTTCCCGTTCTCTGGTACCACAAAACCGATACGGTTCTGACTGCTGCCGACACCTCGAAACAGACTGTTGCCGCACTCCGGAAATATGTGGAGTTTGGTGGCAGCCTGTATCTTACCATGGATGCCATGCGGCTTTTGCCTTATCTGGGGGTGGAAAAGAGCGCCCCGCAGGTAAACACGGTGGATCTGATCGATAAGGGCGACGGGCGGAAGCTCGGACTGCACGGGTTCCGCACCCATCCGATATTCGACGGACTACTGGGAGGCGCATACACTTATGCTCCGAAAGTGGATGTTAAAGTCAGGAGAGTCGGTTATTTCGGCGCAAGTATTCCTCAGGGTCATGTAGTTGCCGTGGATTGGGCATATATATTTCTGTATGAGGACAGTAAGCTGATTACGGAATATAACGTCGGCAAGGGAAAAATTCTGGCCGCCGGGGCCTATCAGTATTTCGGTCAGGATAATTACAACCGGGCCCATCTCGAGAAATTCACAATAAACGTACTTAATTACCTGAGCGGAAAGCATTCCGAAACCCCGGTGCGCTACTGGGATTTCGAACCCGGAAAGGTGACGGCCGAAGAGTACTCATCAGCTGAGTGCAAGCGTGGAGCCCCGGTAAAATGGGAGGTAACGCCGAACCCGATCGACCTGACCAATCCCGCCGGCGCCACAAACATGTGGGATATTGCCGGCGAGCGGATGGTGATCATGGGCAAGGAATCGGGCGGAATCGATGAGGTTTGGGCACATCCGTTCATGGCCATGCGCGACTATGAAGTCTCGGTGCAGTTTGCCGGCGAACAACCGGTGAGGCTGAACCTGCTGGCCCCGAAAATCGTTATCGGTCCGGAATCATTTACCCGTACTTATCAGATAGATAATCAGATACTTAAAGAAATCATTACCTGTCATCCCACCGATGGCACAGCGGTGATTCATTATGAATATACCGGAAATGAGCCTGTTGAGATCAATATTTCGTTTAAAAGCAATCTCCGGTTTATGTGGCCTTACTCCGAAAAAGTCACGGGGTCAATCAGGTATGGCTGGGACGAAGGGCTGAATGCCTGGGTGATCCGGAATAAGACCGGCGACTTTGTGACGGTAGTCGGGGTGAATCAGCCAGCCGGAAAGCGGATTGCTACAGCCGGCGAGGGTTTGCTCGTGAAGGCCGGGATGACTGTTTCACTGAAGCCTTCAGAAACGGCGGATGTGGTGCTGGCTACATCGGCTACCGGGTTTACGGAGGCAGTCAGCGCCTATCGCCGCGCGATGCTCGATCCGAAAAACGTTTATATGGCTGCCGTGGAGAACGCAAAATCGCTGTTCAACGGGAAACTCAGTATAATTGGTCCCGATGCGGATTTTAACACCGGATATAAATGGGCAGTAGCGGGCACCGACCGTTTTATCGTGAACACTCCCGGCGTGGGGCGTTCGCTGGTTGCCGGATACGCCACCACCGATTACGGGTGGAAGGGCGGACACAAGGTTAACGGAAGACCTGGCTACGCCTGGTATTTCGGTCGCGATGCCGTTTGGAGCAGCTATGCCGTATTGGATTACGGCGATTTCGACCGGGTAAAGACGGTGCTGGAACTCTTCTCAAGATATCAGGATATATCCGGGAAAATCTACCATGAACTGACCACCTCGGGAATTGCCCATTACGATGCGGCTGATGCCACTCCGCTATATATCGCCCTGGCAGGCAAGTACCTGCATCATTCAGGCGACACTGCCCTGATTCGCAAAGAGTGGCCGGCAATCAAAAAGGCCATCGATTTTTGCTATTCAACGGATACCGACGGCGACCATCTGATTGAGAATACGCAACAGGGCCACGGATGGGAAGAGGGAGGCGACCTGTATGGCACGCACACCACGCAATACATGGTTTCGTGCTGGGCCGAGGCGCTGAAGCAGGCCTCCTATATGGCTGAAAACATCGGATTAAACGATCTGGCGCAGAAATATGCACAGGAAGAGGCGATTGTATTACAGAAGCTCAATCAAAATTTCTGGAACCCGCAAACCCGATTCTTTAATCACGGGTTGTACAAAGATGGCAGCTATCTGGTTGAACCCTCGGTGATGACTGCTGTACCGGTTTACTGGAAGCAATTTGAAGATAATCAGAAAGTTAAAAGTGTCGTGGAGCAGATCGCTTCCTGCAATTTCACCACCGACTGGGGAACGCGGATCGTGAGTGAGAAGGCTAAATTCTTTGCTCCCGGCGGATACCACACCGGTAGTGTATGGCCGCTGTTTACCGGTTGGGCCTCATTGGGCGATTACGCCGCCGGCTATCCGGCTCTTGGATACTCCAAAATGATGAGCAACCTGTTGGTATACAAGCACTGGTCGCTGGGATATATCGAAGAAGTGCTGCATGGTACTGAATACAAGTATTTCGGGGTATGTCGCCACCAGGCCTGGAGCGAAACCATGGTGCTCCAGCCAGCCATCGAGGGAATGCTCGGATTGGTCCCCGACGCGATGAATGGCACAATCGGGATTTCTGCGGATTTTCCGCTGGACTGGGATTCTGCCTCAGCAGAAAATATCCGGTTGGGGGAAAATCTCTTTAACCTGAAATTGCTCAGGATTCCCGAAAAGACTGATATCTATCTGACAAATTCGCTATCCGGCAGTCCGGTACAGATCCATCTCAGCATACCTCTGGCAAAAGGTACGGAAGTGAAATCGGTATGGATTGACGGCAAACAGGTCGATTTTACCCGGACAATAGCCGGGATCGATCTGCAGCTAACCGCTGTTGCTCAGAGCCATATCTGGATTATTCACCAGGGAGGAATAGCCGTGTTACCACAGGTTTATCATCCTGCACCGGGTGATTTATCAACCGGATTACGCATCATCAGCGATAATCTGATCGGGCAAAAGTATTTGGTGAAGGTCGAAGGGTTGAGCGGAACCTCGGGAAAAATCAGACTTATTCAATCGGGTAAAGTGATTGAACATGAGTTTATTTTCCCGGAATCACCGGAAAAGTACGTGCAAACCGAACTTGAATTTTGAGGTGTAATCAGGCAGTTTGGGATATAATCCTTAGTTTTGTAGCCGTGGAGCCCAGCAACCACCTATCAAACGGGGCGCATCCGAAAAGCCAGAAGAGTAGGGAACCAAATCTAATTAAAATGAAAAAAATTACATTGACTATCTGTGCCTTGTGCATGGTGGCCTTTTCATTCGGACAGACGAAACTGGACCAGAGTAAAATGCAGCTTAATGCTGGTGTTGGAATATCGAGCTGGGGTATTCCGGTTTACGTAGGGGTTGATTATTGGGCAACATCGGAAGTTACCATCGGGTTAGAAGCATCGGCCCGTTTTAACCTGTGGAATTCCTATTCTGTTATCGGAGGCCAGGTTAATGCGAATTATCACTTCAATACCTTGCTGGAGCTGCCTGAAAACCTCGACTTTTATGTTGGAGTCAGCGCTGGTCCCTATTTCAGCCTGGGTAACTACTGGAATGCTACACATTTCAATTTCGCCGGTCAGATTGGCGGTCGCTACAAATACAACGACAAAATGTGGTTCCATGTTGAATTGGGCGGAGGATCATTTTCAGGAGGTAAAATCGGTATTACCCTGAGAAGATAATATCACTAAATAATGATTGAATTCCCCCGTCAGGATGCTATGCCTGCACGGGGGTTTTTTATATTTACAATCTCATAAAATTTTACCAATGAACCCCTCATGAGTCAAGGCTCGCAAAATGCAATGAAAATAATTGAGGGCTACATGAGTACGATGTCAATTTGATTAATGCTAAACAATTATTTACGAATGAAACGATTGATCTTCATCTTCGCTTTGTTTATCAGTTTATCCGGATATGCCCAGCAGCCCACCCGTTCATTCGGTGATCAGGGCAACGGTTATTTTCTGAACCCGATTTTTGCCGGTGAGTACCCTGATCCTACGATTTTGCGCGATGGGAATGATTATTACATGACGCACACCTCGATGAATAATTTCCCCGGATTGCTGATCTGGCATTCAAATGACCTGGTGAACTGGCAGCCGATCGCCCATGCACTGAATAAAAACATCGGTGAAATCTGGGCGCCCGACCTCGTGAAGTACAAGGGGAAGTATTATATCTATTTTCCGGCCATGAAATACAACTCCACCATGGTTGTTTATGCCGATAAGATCACCGGCCCATGGTCGGATCCGGTGGAGATGAAAATCAGTTATATCGATCCGGGGCATATCGTCGGCGAAGACGGAAAACGATACCTATATTTCTCTGACGGGCATGTGGTGCAGCTCAGCGAAGACGGACTTTCGACCGTTGGTGAAGTGAAATCAGTTTATGAAGGTTGGCACTATCCTGAGGAGTGGCTCACCGAATGTTTTTGCCTCGAATCTCCCAAATTGTTCAAGCGGGGCGACTATTTCTACCTGGTTTCGGCGCAAGGGGGTACAACAGGTCCTGCAACCAGCCACATGGCCGTTGTGGCCCGTTCAAAATCAGTTTTGGGTCCCTGGGAAAATTCCCCGTACAACCCGATTGTCCACACCTATGACTATTCCGAAAAGTGGTGGTCGAAGGGCCATGCAACCATGGTAGATACTCCGGATGGGGAGTGGTGGCTGGTTTATCACGGATTCCTGAATGGTTTCCGCACACTCGGCCGGGCAACCCTGCTCGAGCCCATCGAATGGACCGCCGACGGATGGTTTAAAGTTGCGAAGGGATCAGATCCTGCCAAGCCAATCAGAATGCCAAAATCAACGGGTAAAAAATTGCAACCGGTTCCCGAAACCGTAAAGGGTTTTTCGGTTTTCGACTGGCATGCTTTCGACGGATATGAGCCAGCCAGATACCATATGAGTGCTGATGCGCTCACCATCCAGGGTTCCGGAACCAATCCGGTCAATTCAAATCCGTTCCTTTTTACGCCCGGTCACAGAAGCTACTCGGCTGTGGTTAAGGTCGATGTAAAAGATAAGGCTAAAGCCGGACTCATGCTGTTTTACAATTCGCCTTTCTATCGCGGTTTGGAAATCACCTCCGACAGCATTTTTTATATCTCTGAAAAACGGACCTCGAAAGTTGCCGCACACGCTGCCGGATCTCCGGTTTATATCAAGATACAGAATGAAAATCAGGCTCTTGCAATCTATTATAGTCTGGATGGGACCAAATGGGAGAGATACGGTGATGCTGCTGATGTATCTCCGTATAACGGCAACATCCTGGGAAATTTCAGGAGCCAGAAGGTTGCGTTGTATACCTGTGGTGCGGGAAGTGCCAGATTCACTGAATTTAAATACACACCCATAAAAGTTGTTGAAAAATAATCAAGATACAGAAGGATTGCCGGTCAATAAGAATCTTATCCTGGCGATCATCATGATCAGTTCATTTATCACCCCGTTTCTGGGTGCATCGGTGAATATTGCGCTGCCGAGCATGAGTGAGGATCTGGGGATGAATGCCGTTACCATGAGCTGGGTGGCAATGTCGTTTTTACTGTCATCTGCCGTGTTTCTGGTGCCGATCGGCAAGCTGGCCGATATGTTTGGCCGGGTTAAGGTTTTCATTCTCGGAAATATCATTGTGGTGGTGGCTTCACTGCTTTGCGCGCTGGCAAAGGATGCTGCGATGCTCATCAGTTGCAGGGTGTTGCAGGGAATCGGCAGTGCCATGATGTTTGGGACCAACATGGCTATCATCACGGCGATCTTTCCACCCCATATGCGGGGAAAAGCCATCGGGATCAATGTGACGGCGGTTTATCTGGGCCTCTCGGTGGCGCCGGTGCTCGGCGGAATCCTGACCCAGACTTTCGGCTGGCAATCGATATTTTATGTGACCATCCCGTTTGGATTGTTTGTGGCTCTGGTGGCCTCACTGGTGATCAAAACGGACTGGAAAGAGGCTGAGAACGAAGCGTTTGACTATAAGGGGTCTGTGATATATCTGGTTTCCATGTCGGCCTTTATGTATGGTTTTTCAAAACTTCCCGATCCGCTGGCATTCGGATTGGTTATTTTCGGTATGGCCGGACTGATCCTGTTTGCGAAGCACGAGCTCCGGACGGCTTTTCCGGTATTCAATATGCAGCTGTTCTTCGGGAACCGGCTTTTCGCCCTGTCGAACCTGGCGGCGCTGATTAACTATGCCACCACCTTTGCCGTGACCTTTATTCTAAGCCTCTATTTGCAATACATTAAGGGATTGTCGCCCCGTGATGCCGGATTTATCCTGATTGCCCAACCGGCCATGATGGCCTTTGTGGCTTCATTTTCAGGTAAACTATCTGACAAATATCAGCCCCGGATTCTCTCTTCACTCGGGATGGGCATCATTGCTGCCGGACTGATCATGCTGCTTTGGCTCAACGGAGAGACGTCGAATTCCTACCTGATCATTTGCCTGGTAATACTTGGCACCGGATTCGGATTGTTTTCATCGCCCAACACCAATGCGGTGATGAGTTCGGTGGAAAAACGGTTTCTGGGTACTGCATCGGCAACAATAGCCACGATGCGCCTGACCGGACAGATGGTCAGCATGGGCATCGCCACCATGGTGATCCACATTTTTGTGGGAAAGGAACGGATATCGGAATTAAACGCTCCGGCATTCCTTCACGCTGTTTCTCTTACCTTCGCGATATTTATCGTGCTGAGTTTTGTAGGTATCCGGGCGTCCCTTGCCCGGGGAAAAAGTGCTGTTAATTACCCTGAAAATTAATGTCATGAGAAAAATTTTGTGTTTGCTTTTGGTGATGCTGAGCCTGACCTCATTTGCACAATCATCGAAAAAAGGAGCCGATGCACCCGATAAACGGCTGGCCGGACTGGATACCACGTTTGCCCGGGTTCTGAAAGAGTGGAACGCAGCTGGATTCGCCGTTGCCGTGGTGGAAAAAAACAGGGTGATCTGGGCAAAGGGATATGGATATCGTGATTTTGAGCATAAACTTCCGGTGACCGCGAATACCCGGTTTGCCATCGGCAGCTGTACCAAAGCCTTCACCTCAACCCTGATCGGATTGCTGAATAAGGAAGGTAAGGTCGATTACGATAAACCGGTGAGTACCTACCTCCCGGATGTGAAGTTTTACAACGATGAGTTGTATAGCAAAGTCACGCTGCGTGATATGATGTGCCACCGCACCGGACTGCCCAGACATGATTACAGCTGGTATCTGTTTACCACGGAATCGCGCGATAGTCTGATTAGCCGGATTCAGTACCTGGAGCCATCGGCCGGACTGAGAGAAAAATGGCAGTATAACAATTTCATGTTTCTTCTGCAGGGTGCTGTGGTCGAAAAGCTTACCGGTAAAAGCTGGGAAGAGAATGTGAAAGAACGGTTGTTCACTCCGCTGGGCATGACAAATTCTGATCTATCGGTAAAGGAAATGGCTGAAAACGAGGATGTTTCTTATGGATATGAAGCCTATTCAGAGGAGTTGGTGAAAAAAATGGACTATTACCAGATCAAGGCCATGGGACCCGCCGGCAGCATTAACAGTAGCGTTACCGATATGTCCCGATGGTTGATGGCCTGGATCAATAATGGCAATGTTAACGGGAAAGAGGTGTTTCCGATCGGATACCGGAACGAAGCAATCTCCGGCCAGATGATTATCGGCGGAGGTTTGCCGGCAGCTGAAAACCCGGATATTCAGTTCAGCAACTATGGTTTCGGCTGGATGATGTGCTCCTACCGTGGTCATTACCGTGTTGAACACGGCGGGAATATCGATGGCTTCAGCGCCAGCACCTGCTTCTTCCCCAGCGACAGCATCGGGATTGTGGTGCTCTCCAACCAAAATGGATCACAGATACCGGGAATCGTCAGGAACTACATCTCCGACCAGCTGTTGAATGAAAAATATACCGATTGGAGCAGCAAGAGCAAAAAGACAGTTGATGCTTCCCTGAAAGCCATTAAAGAAGCTTTGAAGACTGCTTCGTCGAACCGGAAGCCCAACGCTCCGGCAACCCATCCGGTCAAGGATTATGAAGGAATCTATGCAAATAAAGGTTATGGGAACTTCATCATAGAGCTCAAAAACGACACCCTGTTTGCCAGGGTTCAGGATAAGAAATTTTGGTTGCAGCATCACCATTATGACATATTCAACGGCTGGTTGATTCAAAAGCCCGGAAAGCCGGATACCGTGAATCAGCAACCTGTATTGTTTCAGTTCAACATGGACCTTTCGGGGGATATTCAGAGTACTTCCATCCAGCTGGAGCCTACGATAAAACCCATTGGATTCGATCGGTCGGCCAAAGAATTGGCCATAACTCAGGATGATCTGACGAAATACACCGGCGAATATTTATTGGGGGGTGTGGTCGCCAAATTCTATTTAAAGGGGACCAATGTTTTGTACCTGCTAGTTCCCGGTCAGCCTGAATATGAGATGGTTCCTGTTGAAAAGGACCGGTTTGGCCTGAAAACCATAAAGGGTTATTACACCAAATTTACGGTTACCGAAGAGGGAGAGGTTACCGAGGTGATTTTCCAGCAACCCAACGGGAATTTCAAGGCGACGAAGAAAAAATAGGGCAGGAGAATTACAAGTGACAAGTGACGAGTGACGAGTGACAAGAAAAGAGGGATCCTTAATTCTTATAACTTTTCACAAATCTCTGCCCTCTGCCCTTTGCCCTTTGCCCTCTGCCCTTTGCCCTTTGCCCTCTGCCCTCTGCCTTCTTTTTGACTACCCCGGTGGTACCTAAAAGCTGTTCGTGTATTTCCCCCACAGCTCATCAACCAGCTTCCAATACCGGGTAACGGCCGATTCAGCTAAGTCATTGGAATATTTGGTGAGCATCTCTTTGGCTTTCTTCGGATTGGCCTTGTAAACCTCAAGAACCTCTGCCTCAAAGGTTGACTGATTGGAGAGAGCCTTGCTTTCGATCTCTTTCCAAACTACTTCAACATCTTTGCTCATGGGCTGATAACGCATTTTACACAGCTGACTGACCTGGCGGTATGCCCACCAGGCGCTCCCGCGGTTGAACTGGCGGCGCCCGTCGATCATGTATGATTCAGGCATGGTGGTGTTGCCGCAATAGAACGGGGTATGGGGAGTGGTAGCTGCATTGTCGTAACCCAGCCAGACTACTCCGCCGATTGCATCGGGTAACCAGCTGCGCGACTGGGTGATCTGCAAATATGTGGTAAACGGACAGGCGATGGTGCGCTCGTAATTGATTTTCAGAAGTTTGCGCATATCTCCGGCCAAAAACGGGGTGGCAACGGTGCTCTTGATCACTTTACCGTCCTTGTCGACCGAGGTCATTCCGCTGGTCATGTCGAACGGGGTTTCCTGATAGTAATCGCGGAATAGGTCGAACATATCCTGCATCGAAACTTTCTTCTCGGGTTTAACCGACATCGGATAGTTTTCAGCGTTGGCATCGAGCTTCAGTGAAGGGGCAAGCAAACTCAATACGCGCCATTCGCGCCGGCGGCACATCAGGCTGGTCCGGTCGGCATAGGCATAGCAAAATTCAAATGGCTGGCCACTGTTAGGATCCCAGAATCCAAGCTCCTGTGCCAGTGAAAAAACATTGTCGGAAGCCATATAGTTCTCGGGGTCCTTCAGGTTGAGGGTGCGGATCCGACTGGCATTGGCCGATACCCCGACCTCATCATCCGGAATCCGGACGGCTGCCCAAACGGCTCCCTTTTTGCCTTTTCCCGGACCGAGGATCTCGAAATACCACGTCTCCTGTGGATCAGCAAAAGTGAATATTTCACCGGCATCATTATATCCGTATTCTTTAGTCAGTTCATCAATTAACCGGATGGCTTCCCTGCATGTTTTGGTACGCTCCAAAACCAGCCGGTAAAGTTCCGGGCAGTCGATCATGCCATTCTCGGACAGCATTTCACGTTTGCCACCAAAAGTGGATTCCCCGATAGCCAGCTGATATTCATTCATCACCGGATAGGCCGTATTGATATAGGCATAGGTTTCAGCAACCTGCGGGATCTTGCCTTTTTCAACCACATCCGGATCGTTCGGGAATTTTGCCCGTTTGGGTTCAACATAAACCGGGCACATCGATCCGGCCGGATGTTTCTGATGAGGAACGATGTTGACCCAGGTGCGGTCGGAACCGCTGTCGCAGGTATGAGAAGTCATCGTTGACCCGTCGGCCGAAGCTTTTTTTCCGACCAGGATACTGGTGCAATTGTCTGATACGATGAACTCCTGCGCAAACGAAGCGTTAATGGCAAGGAATAGGCCGGCGGAAATCGCCAGAAAAGCAATTTTTCTAGTAGATAACATATCAGGTTACATTAAATCATAAAATCGAAAGCTACCGGCATGAATTACCGTTTAATCGGTTTTTTCATGAATTTCTCAGCAATCAGATCCAGCTCAGGATCAGTCAGTGTGCTGGTTTTTTTGAGTAATCCGGTAAAAAAGGTTATTTCATCAGGTTGTGCAGGGCACCCGACATTTGACAGAATGGCGTTACCTTTTTTATCTTTTGCCGGCATCCTGGAGTCGCTCAGCAGATTACCCTTTTTATCGAAGATCAGGAAGTAGGGGATACCCTGATTTTCTCCGCCGTTTTTCTTCATCAGCTTATCAGCACCCGGATTTTCCAGGTCTTTTTTGTCTTTGGCTTCCAGAACCACCAGATGTTCGATCACGTAACTCTTGTCGAAAAGGGGTTTCGTTTCAGGCATGTTCATGATGGAATCCATCCGGTGGCACCATCCGCACCAGGATGCATGGAAAATGACCATGACATTTTTGTTCTCTTTCGAAGCCTGTACATAAGCTTTGTGCATGATCTTTGAAGCCGGCAGTGGCTTCTGGGCCATAGCTCCGCCCGTCAGGCAAAGAGCCAGTAAAAGGGAGAATCCAACTTTCATATTAAATCGATTTTATTTAAAAACTTCAAATTTTGCTTTTGGGGTCATGCAGAAATCGCAAACGGCTTTCAAAGAATTGACATCGTAAGTATTCCCGCAAACCGGACAAATATACCATTCTCCGGGAAATGATTTCTCGGTTCCGGCTTTCAATGATGCCAAAGCTTTTTTATAAAAATCGTTGTGTTTTTTCTCCGTATCCATGGCCCAGGTGAAGGATTTTTTTGCGCCATTTTCTTTTTCAGAAATAGCCGATTTTATAAAACCGGGATACATCGTGGTCAACTCATACGTTTCTCCGTTGATGGCATCTGCCAGGTTTTCAGCGGTGGTTTTTACCTCGAACTTGCCGATAGCCGGGTCCCCAACCGTTTCACCGAGCTTGATTAAAACCTTCTTATGGTTGGCAGCATGAACTGCTTCGGCTCTTGAAGTGGCCGTAAACATTTTAGAGATGTTGTTCAAACCCTCTTTTTTAGCAGTGTCGGCAAATTTAGTATATTTTGCACTGGCTGTGGATTCCCCGTTAAAGGCAGCTTTTAATCCCTCAATGCTCTTTACGGCTTTCGTCTGGCTAAAACCAAAAATCGAGAACAAGCCCAGAATGGCCAGGCTTAATAATGTCTTTTTCATATCGGTATAGATTAATTAGTAAATCAGAGTGTTTCCTCAAAGGCCGATCATATAATCCATGACCATCGACCCACCTAAAAATCCGGTAATTCCAACGCTGGCGGCTCCTAAAAAATAGAGTCCGAAAACCAGCCATTTATAAAAAGACTGCTCTTTCTTCAACACAATAACACCGATACGGATCAAAGAGCCCACGGTCATGATCAGGAGAGTGATCAGGGCAAACGTCTCATGACGTTCGAAGATCCCGACTATGGATCCTTCAGTAGGCTCCACGGTGAACAGATTACCGGTAAGGAACGCAGCCCCTGCAGCCAGGGTCCCCAGAACCATCAGGTATAATCCCATCTTTGACAAGCATTTTTGTTCCTTGAAAAACAGAAATACCACGTCAGCCAGAAATCCCACAAGGATCAGTGCAATCGGGAAATGCACTATCATCGGATGAATATGTGTGGCGTTAAACATGTTGGTTTGATTATTAGTTGGTTATTACTCAAAGATACGAATAGGATCAAACAATAAACGCTTCCTTTTTGGGGAAGCGTTTTTGTATAAAACAGAGAAAAGTCTATTTCTGAACTTTTACTTCAATAGTGATATAGCTGGTTGATGATGTTCCGGTAATACTGACCACTTTGATCAACGCTTTTTTGACGGTTCCGGCAGTTTCAACCCAGATGATATCGTCTTTGGCCAGAGTGATTGCCGATGTAGTGGTTGTTGCCGGGGCATTCGATTTGATTGCCACGTCGTTGGTAATCGCATCGAAAGCAGCTGTTGTCATCGCAACCTTACTCAGCTTGGTGTTGTTGCGGGTAGCGAATTTCTTGACGATCGAGGTATTATCTGCGCCGGTGAATTCTTCGACCGTTTTATCGGCTGGTGCGCAGAGCGATGCTTTGTTGGTGACACCATAGTAATAAATCAGGTCAACTTCCGATGATACGGGAATCGCTTCGCTGAGCTTCATCAGGTGGTTATCCTCGATGGAATAGAAACTCGATCCGTTTGGATTTTCGAGGTCCGACATGATGACTGCCGTATAGCTATTGATCTCGCCTGCCGGAATAGTAACGTTTACAGTACGGGTTACGGTGGTTGTTGCTCCGTTTGAAGCGGTAAAATCCAGCGTTATAACCGTGCCGCTGGCCATGGTTGACGGAACGGTAAAGCTGAAGTTGATGATGGCAGCATCCAGGCCTGCAACAAAAGTGGTGTCGTTGGTAAACAGCACCGTATTATTAACTGTTGCGGAAACTTCGGCGGTTTTCAGATCGGTATCCGAATTAATCAGCATTTGGTAAGTCAGGGCTTCACCGGGTGCAGCAGTAACAACTGCCGATGGATTAACCGTTACCAGTGGCGCTGTTACCTCTGTTGCAGTTTCACAGGAGCTCATGATTATCAGGGTTGAAGCCGCAAGGGCCACTACGATGGAAGAGAGTTTGTTCATGTTTTATGTGTCTTGATTGGTTGCGCCAAAAGTAAGAAAAAGAGACTTCATTCAGCATTTTAGTTTGACGGGAGTCATTTTTGGCATGATCAACTGAACGGCCGCGAGAGCGATCAGGTAAACGCATCCGGCAACGAGGAATGCGTAAACATATCCGTGCGGACCGGCATGGGTGAGCACCTTGCCCAGCGCAAAGTTGGCGATGATGCCTGAAACGGCTCCCCACATCCCTCCGATTCCAACCACAGAGGCCACGGCTTGCTTCGGAAACACATCGGATACCAGGGTGAATGCGTTGGCCGACCAGGCCTGGTGCGATGCGGCTGCCAGGGCAATGAGCAGAACGGCAACCCACTGATTCGCAACGATGGGCGCCAGCGTTACCGGCAATACGCAAATGGCGCAGAGCAGCAATGTGATTTTACGCGATTTGTTCACTGTCCAGCCGCGTTTGATAAAAGCACCCGACAGATATCCGCCAAAAATACTTCCAACATCCGCAATTAAATAGATAACGATCAGTGGTAGCGCCAACCCTTTCAGTTCCAGTCCGAACCGGGCATTCAGGAAAAATCCGCCCCAGAACAGATAGAACCACCAAACGGCATCTGCAGTTTTTGCGGCTGCGAATGCCCAGGTTTCCTTAACCGGCAAAAGGCTCTTCCAGGGTAGATTTTCAATCACCGGTTCGGGCGGATCGCTGAGAATATAGTCGAGTTCCGTTTGTTTAACCTTCGGATGGACTTCGGGCTTCTGATAATACCTGTTCCAAAGGAATATCCAGAGCAAACTGAACACCCCGGTCACGAGAAAGGCGTATTGCCAGTTTGTTCCGTCGCTGGCCACAATCAGCGGAATGAACAGCGGCGCAATAATTGCGCCCACGTTGGTGCCCGCATTGAAAATTCCGCTGGCCAGCGCGCGCTCCTTTTTAGGAAACCATTCGGCTACGGTTTTGATGGCCGATGGGAAGTTTCCAGCCTCGCCGATACCCAATCCGAAGCGGGCGGCAGCAAAACCGATCCATCCCATGCCCCTGGTAACCAGTGCATGCAGCATTCCGAAAATACTCCAGATGGCTATCGAGAGCGTGTATCCCTTTTTTGTTCCGAGCTTGTCGATGATCCCACCCATGGATATCAACCCGATGGCATAAGCCAGCTGAAAGGAGATCGTGATATTGGCATAATCCTGAACCGTCCAGCCAAAAACCTTGTCACGGAGCGTTGGCCCCAGTACCCCAAGAATACTCCGGTCGATGTAGTTAATTGTAGTGGCCATGAAAAGCAGGGCCAATATCCGCCAGCGGTAATTTCCGATCTTATGGGGGGTGGTCGTAGTAGTTTTGTCCATTCAGGCTCCGGGCTCAAGTTTGGATAAAGGAATAAAAGAAAATCAAGGAAAACAAGTAATTTCCCTCGGAGCGTTGTCATCCCCGCACATGCTTT
>Ga0209373_10001058_pt1 | contig 36081 bp, 31 predicted proteins | sample Higcelweek5metaG_FD_187173 | JGI IMG/M metagenome (GOLD analysis project Ga0209373, IMG submission 187173) | Freshwater pond sediment microbial communities from the University of Edinburgh, under environmental carbon perturbations - High... | ecosystem: Environmental > Aquatic > Freshwater >... | reverse complement strand
ATGAACGCTGCTTCTGCAACATCTGTGGCTCGGCATTGCCCGGACAGCAGATGAACGGCGCCCTGCTGGTTGTTCCGGCGGGCAGCCTGGATGGCACGGTGGGCATCAGGCCCACTGCCCATATCTGCCACAATAGTCGCGCTGATTGGGACGAGGAGTTGAGCAGCCTGCCGGTATTGCCGGGGCTGCCCGGCTGAACACTATCAGGCGGATGCGACGCGCCATGCCTCCACCGCTGCCCTGGTGGAAACCGTCAGCGGGGTGGGCAAGGCGTCCAAGGGGAACCAGCCCCAATCCGCCAGCGCATCCGGCTCCATCACGCCCGGCTCACCCGCAACAATCCGCGCACGGTGGACAGGGTTGATCCAATGGCTGGGTGCCTCCCGGTCAATCTGGTCGACGACGCAGAGCAACCCCGTCAGCGCGATCTCCACCCCCAGTTCCTCGGCGATTTCCCGCACCACGGTGTCCGCCACCTTTTCCAGGAAATCCACCTTGCCGCCCGGCAGGCCCCAATGGTCGGCCTCCGGGTTGCGGCGGCGCTTGACCAGCAACAACCGCCCTTCCCCATCCAGGATGAAGGCACCACAGCCAACACGTGGGGTCATTTTATCACTCACTCAGGCATTTATCGGCGGTCGTTATAACCCTCTGTACGGTACAGGGGCAAGCAAGCTGCTTATGCGGCTTGCAACCGTGAAAAATTGTATATACTTCCATTGATTGTATTTTTAGTCGTTCTGGAAACCTCACCTGGGAAGGCAAAACCATGGATTCTTATCTCGGGCAGATCTCCTATTTCGCTTATACGCGGTCGTTTCGGGGGTGGCTGCCTTGTGACGGTCGACTTCTCTCCATCTATCAGTATCAGGCCCTCTATTCCCTGTTGGGAAACGCCTACGGTGGTGACGGGCACTCGACATTTGCCCTGCCCGACCTGCGGGGCCGTGTCGCCGTGGGCGTAAACAATCCAACACAGCCTGATCGCATTCCAGTTGCGCGTGCGGGCAACAGCGGCGGCAGCACCGACATCAGTATCCCCGCTTCGACCAGCGTGGTGACCGCCGCCACCCCCGCAAAGGATGGTGGGACGGTGACTGCACAGGCCCCGGCCCCCCAGGCCGCCCCCCTGCCGCCGCCGCCCTATACCGGCTTGGGTGCTTTCATCTGTGTGGAAGGTATCTACCCCAGCTTTAATTAAGGGATGCGGGCCGCCCGTAGGTTCAGGGCGGCCCCTCCCCGATTCTGGCCCATAGCCTGTTCAGCTATTTTGTTTAACATTGGCTGCTTCAAGATGGGGAAACGCCATGGGCAGGGAAGCCATCACGCACGCCAATGTGGGCCAGGAAAGCGGGGAAGTGAAAGCTCTGCTGGAAAGCACGGAACTGATCCTGCGCGGCCCCATCAAACGGCGATTTCCCAAATCCGCCATTACGGATGTACGCATTACCGACACAGGCCTTGCCTTCTCTTGCGCCGGAGAGGTGGTGGCGCTGGCGCTCGGCGTGCCAGCCGCAACTGCCTGGGCCAAGGCTTTGGCAAAGGAACCACCCAGCCTGAAGGCCAAATTGGGCCTGGCCGACGGGGCAATGGCCTTGGTGCTGGGGCAGTGGAACGATGCCGCCCTTTCCACCGTGCTGGAAGGGGCCCGCACCGGTGATCACGCCGCCGCCGCCATGGTGATCGCCTGTGTGACCTGCGCGGACGATCTGGCAACGGCGCGGCAGATGGCGGCAGGCCTGCCCATCTGGGCCCTTTATCCCAAGGGCGGGGCCGCCCCCTTTGGCGATGCGGCGATCCGAAGCGATATGCGTGCCCATGGCTTCAAGGATACCAAATCCTGTGCCGTGTCCGACCTGTTGACGGCGACACGCTATAACCGGGTCGCCTCCCCAGAATAATGCTCTCCTAACGCATCGGCACGGTGGTCCGTTTGGCCACCGTGCGCAGGGTGAAGCTGGACCGTACCCGCGCCACGCCTGGCAGGCGGGTCAATGTCTGGGTGTGCAGCCGTTCATAATCGCTGCCATCGGCCACCACCACACGCAGCATATAATCGCTGTCACCGGCCATCAGATAGCATTCCATCACCTCCGGGCATTCCATCACCTTGGCCTCGAATGCGCGCAGATCCTGATCCTGCTGCCGGTCCAGGGTGATCTGCACGAAGACCGAGGTGCCACGCCCCAGCGCTGCCGGGCTGACCAGCCCGACATACCCTTCGATCACCCCGTCATCCTCCAGCCGTTTCAGCCGCCGGTGACAGGCCGATGGCGACAGTCCAACCTTGTCCGCCAGGTCGGCCACACTGATGCGGCCATCCACCTGAACATGCGTCAGAATCTTAACATCAATGGCGTCGAGATCGATTGGCCGCATATTCCACCGCGAAACACCTGTTTCATGCACGAAACGTCAAAATCAGGCCATGGCGCAAGCCCTCTTTGCAAGGACATTCACCAGCCTTCGGGCGTATCGTTTCTGCACATCCGAACAGGGAGAACAAAGATGCTCATCGGTGTGCCGAAAGAGATCAAAAATCACGAATATCGCGTCGGCCTGATCCCCGGCAACGTGCGCCAATTGGTGGTGCATGGCCATCAGGTCATCGTGCAAAAGGATGCCGGTGCCGCCATCGGGTTGAGCGACGATCTCTATCTCGCCGCCGGTGCCAGCATCATCGATACGGCGGAAGAGATTTTCGCCCACGCCGACATGATCGTGAAGGTGAAGGAGCCGCAGCCGGGCGAATGCAAGATGCTGCGCCCCGGCCAGGTGCTGTTCACCTATCTGCATCTGGCACCGGACCCGGAGCAGACCAAGCTGCTGCAGGAATCGGGTGCCATCTGCATCGCTTACGAAACCGTGACCGACCGCAATGGCGGCCTGCCCCTGCTGGCGCCGATGTCGGAAGTGGCCGGGCGTATGTCCATCCAGGCCGGCGCCCATTGCCTGGAAAAATCCTATGGCGGCATCGGCATCCTGCTGGGGGGCGTGCCCGGCACGCCGCCGGCCAAGGTGGCCATCATCGGTGGCGGCGTGGTGGGCACCAATGCCGCCCGCATGGCCATGGGCCTGGAAGCCCATGTGACCGTGCTGGACAAGTCGCTGGACCGGCTGCGCCTGTTGGATCAGCAGTTTGGTCGCCGCCTGAACACCGTCTATGCCAATGTCGAGACGATCGAACAGGCCGTGCTGGAAGCCGATCTGGTGATCGGTGCCGTGCTGGTGCCGGGTGCCGAGGCCCCCAAGGTGGTCAGCCGCGAACTGGTCAGCCGTATGAAGAAGGGTGCCGTGCTGGTGGATGTGGCCATCGACCAGGGCGGGTGTTTTGAAACCAGCCACGCCACCACCCATGCCGACCCCACCTATGTGGTGGATGGGGTGATCCATTATTGCGTGGCCAATATGCCGGGCGCGGTGGCCCGCACCTCCACCTTCGCGCTGAACAATGCCACCGCCCCTTTCGTGCTGGCGCTCGCCGACAAGGGTTGGGTGCAAGCGCTGAAGGATGACGTGCATCTGCGCCATGGCCTTAACGTCGCCAAGGGGGAGTTGACCCACCCCGCCATTGCCCATCTGGGCAAGGTGGTCAGCGCGGAATCGGTGCTGGGCTGATCAGGCAACGGGGCCGGCATCAGCCGCCGGCCCCTTTCAACGATGATCAAAGGGCGGAACCTGGGAACCCTATCCCCGAGTCCCGCCCTTTTCATTCCGCCGCCGGTTTCACCACCGGACGCGGGCGGCCCTCCTTATCGATGGCAACATAGGTGAACACACCCTCCGTCACCTTATAGGCGGTGCCGTCGATCTTGCGCACCCACACATCGATGCGCACGCGGATGGAGGTGCGGCCCACCCGCTCCACCTCCGTATAGCAATTCACCTCGTCGCCGACGCTGACCGGGCGGTGGAACTTCATCGCCTCCACGCCGACCGTGGCCACGGGCCCGCGCGCCAGACGATAGGCGGGGGCGGCACCGGCCAAGTCCATCTGCGACATCACCCAGCCGCCGAAAACATCGCCATTGCCGTTCAAATCCTTCGGCATCGCAAAGGTGCGCGATGCGGGGGCGTCGCGGTCGAAATCGGGAACTCGCTCAGACATCTCTGCCCTCCCAGGGCAAGCTACAAAATATGGTGGCATATATCGTTCGGAGATACTGCATCTCCTTGAACCTTGGCGTTCCCCCTCCCTATAATGGGGCATGAGCGACCTTTTTCAGAATACCGCCGTCAAGCAGGACAGCTATTCCGCCCAGGACATCGAAGTTCTGGAGGGGCTGGAACCCGTGCGCCGCCGTCCCGGCATGTATATTGGCGGCACCGATGAACGCGCCCTGCACCATCTGGTGGCGGAGGTGCTGGACAACGCCATGGACGAAGCGGTGGCAGGCCATGCCAACCGCATCGAACTGGACCTTGCCGCCGATGGCACGGTGACGGTGCGCGACAATGGGCGCGGCATCCCCACCGATGAACATCCCAAATATCCCGGCAAGTCGGCGCTGGAGGTGATTTTCACCACCCTGCATTCCGGCGGTAAATTCTCCGGCAAGGTCTATGCCACCTCCGGCGGTCTGCATGGCGTCGGCTCCGCCGTGGTGAATGCCCTGTCCGACCGGCTGCATGTGGAGGTGGCGCGCGACCGTCAGCTTTGGGTGCAGGATTTCTCCCGCGGCTTGCCGCTGGGGCCGCTGGCCGGTGCGGGTGCGGTGCAGAACCGGCGCGGCACCACGGTCAGCTTCCACCCCGATCCAGAGATTTTCGGCGCCGACGCGCAGTTCAAGCCGGAACGGCTTTACCGGCTCTGCCGCTCCAAGGCCTATCTCTACCGTGGCGTGGAAATCCGCTGGAGCTGTGATGCCAGCCTGTTGCCGCCGGGCAGCGAGGTGCCGGCTGCAGAGGTGCTGCATTTCCCCAATGGCCTGCTGGATTATCTGACCGGCAGCCTGAAAGGCCGCGCCACTGTCACGCCTGCCCCGTTCGCCGGTCAGGCGGAATTCCCCGGTGAGGCCGGGCGGGTGGAATGGGCTGTGGCCTGGCCGGAAGATGATGAAGGTTTCAGCCACACCTATTGCAACACCATCCCCACGCCACTGGGCGGCACGCATGAACAGGGCCTGCGCGGGGCGCTGATCCGCGCCATCAAGGGCTATGGCGACATGCTGGGCAACAAGCGCGCCGCCACCATCACCGCCGATGATGTGATGGAAGGGGCGATGGTGCTGCTCTCCGTCTTCATCCGCGACCCGCATTTCCAGGGCCAGACCAAGGAACGGCTGGTGAATGCGGAGGCGCAGAAGCTGACCGATGCCGCCATCAAGGATCATTTCGACCATTGGCTTTCCGGCTCCCCCGATGCCGCCAAGGCCCTGATCGAACGGCTGATCGAAAAGGCGGACGAGCGGGCGCGCAAGAAGGCGCAGAAGGAGATGGCGCGCAAAACGCCAACCCGCCGCCTGCGCCTGCCCGGCAAGCTGGCCGATTGTTCGCGCCAGAGTGCCGAAGATACCGAGATTTTCATCGTCGAGGGTGATTCGGCCGGCGGTTCAGCCAAACAGGCCCGTCGGCGCGACACCCAGGCCATTCTGCCCTTGCGCGGCAAAATCCTGAACGTGGCATCGGCCAGTGTGGACAAGCTGCGCGGCAACCAGGAACTGGCCGATCTGGCCCAGGCGTTGGGCTGTGGCACCGGCAAGGATTTCAGCGTCGACAAGCTTCGGTACGAACGCGTTATCATCATGACCGACGCCGACGTGGACGGGGCGCACATCGCCTCCCTGCTGATGACCTTCTTCTATCGGGAAATGCCCGCATTGATCCAGCAGGGGCACCTTTATCTGGCCCTGCCCCCGCTCTATCGCCTGTCCGGCGGCGGCAAGGTGCAATATGCGCGCGACGACGCGCATAAGGACGAGCTGATGCGCACCACCTTCAAGAATGTGAAGGGCAAGATCGAGATCAGCCGCTTCAAGGGCCTGGGCGAAATGCCGCCGGCCCAGTTGAAGGAAACCACCATGGACCCGCAAAAGCGCATGTTGCTGCGGGTGGTGGTGCCGGACCTGCGCGACCCGGACCAGAAGGATGATGTAGAATCCACCAAGTCCCTGGTGGAAAGCCTGATGGGCCGCAAGCCGGAATTGCGGTTCAAGTTCATCACCGAGAATGCGAAGTTTGCGCAGGATTTGGATGTTTAAACGCTTTTATTAAATTTGCTCCCCGCTGGAAAGCATCGTCTGCGTTTCCTTCATCATCCCCGTCACCCCGGCGCAGGCCGCAGACAGGGCATCATCCAGGATGGACGCGACAGGGCGACCCGTCAGCGCCCGCAGGCGCTCCAGGGTGCGTACCCTGTGGTCATTCAGGTCGATATGGCCATCCATGCAGATACTATGGACCAGACGGCCGCACCTGTCCACGCTGCCCCCCAAGCCGAAATGCCGTGCGCATGATGCATGGCGGATTCAGGCGGAAGCGCCTTGTCCCGGGGCACAAGGCGGGCTAATCCGGGTTTACCAAAGGCGTGGGACGCTGTAGGCCATCGATGGGCCGGCCGCTGGCCGGGGCGTCGTTCAATCGGAGGAAAGCATGGCTGTTAAAGTTGCGATCAACGGGTTCGGGCGTATTGGCCGTCTGGTGCTGCGCGCGCTCTTTGAAAGCGGTCGGACCGATATCGAGGTCGTCGCCATCAACGATCTGGCCGACGCCAAGTCCAATGCCCATCTGCTGAAATATGACAGCGTGCATGGCCGTTTCCCCGGCACTGTGGAGGTCGTGGACGGCAATCTGGTGGTCAATGGCCACACCATCCGTTCCGTGCAGCAGCGCGACCCGGCCCAGTTGCCCTGGGGTGAGCTGGGTGTTGATATCGCCCTGGAATGCTCCGGCATCTTCACCAGCCGCGAGGCCGCTTCCAAGCACCTGACCGCCGGTGCCAAGAAGGTGCTGATCTCCGCCCCGGCCACGGATGAGGATCTGACCGTCGTTTATGGTGTGAACCATCACAAGCTGACGGCGGAACACAAGATCGTCTCCAACGCGTCGTGCACCACCAACTGCCTGGCCCCGGTCGCCTATGTGCTGAATAACGGCATCGGCATCGACCATGGCTTCATGACCACCATCCACAGCTATACCGGCGACCAGAACACCGTGGATACGTTCCACAAGGATCTGCACCGCGCCCGCGCCGCCGCGTTGAACATCATCCCCACCTCCACCGGTGCCGCCAAGGCCGTGGGCAAGGTGCTGCCGGAACTGAAGGGCAAGCTGGACGGCACCTCGCTGCGCGTCCCGACCCCGAACGTCTCCGTGGTGGATTTCAAGTTCGTCGCCAAGCGCAACACCACCGTCGAAGAAGTCAACCAGCTGATCACCGAGGCCGCCAACGGCCCGCTGAAGGGCATCCTGGGTGCCTATGCGGAGCCGCTGGTGTCCAGCGACTTCAACCATGATGCCCACAGCTCGATCTTCGCGCTGAACGAGACCAAGGTCATGGAAGGCAATTTCGTGCGCGTCCTGTCCTGGTACGACAATGAATGGGGCTTCTCCAACCGCATGGGCGATACCGTCATCGCCATGGCCAAGGCTGGCTGATTGACCCACTGATTTCGGCAGCGGAACGATTTCGTTGCGCTGCCGTAACGGTTGGGCGTCGTCCGTGTCGCGGACGACGCCCTTGACGTTTCAAGCAACCGACGAGAAAGACATGACCCCCAACGAGATCGCCCGCCTGCAGGCCTATCTCCGCCGTAATTTCGGCAACGAGAAGATCACCGTGAACCCACCGGCCAAGAAGGGCCAGCCCGTCGAAGTGACGCTGGATGGCGAGTTCATCGGCACGCTGTACCGGGATGAGGAGGATGGTGACGTCTCCTACGCCTTCAACATGTCCATCCTGTCAGAAGACCTGCCGAACATCGCCCCGGCAAAGGGCAAGTAAGCAAGGCTTTCACGGCATCGAACAAGGCCGCCCTTCAACCCCTCGAGGGAGCGGAGAGGCGGCCTTTTCGTTGGTGGATTTGTTCTTGTTTTGATCGCATCGAAATGCGAGAATAGATTATAAGATGATCTTCTTGAATTTCATGTGGTCCCGCCCCGATGCACGCACCGCAAAGCCAGTTTACCCGCCAGGATCGTATTGACTGGCTGCGCCTGATTCGCACGGAAAATGTTGGCCCCATCACCTTTTCCCGGCTGCTGGAACGGTTCGGCACCGCCGCCGCCGCATTGGCGGCCCTGCCCGATCTGGCACGCAAGGGGGGACGGCAGCAGCCGTTGCGCGTACCACCCAAGGCAGAGGTGGAACGCGAGTTTGCGGCGTTGGAGAAGCTGGGCGCCCGCCTGATCTGCAAAGGGGAGACGGACTACCCCAAGCCCCTGGCAAGCGTCGATGATGCCCCGCCCCTCTTGACCGTACTGGGCTTCCCCGGCCTGTTGGCGCGACCTTGTGTGGGTATTGTTGGCGCACGCAATGCCAGCATTGCCGGGCGCAAGATGGCCGAGAAGCTGGCCCATGATCTGGCCGATGCCGGTTTCACCGTGGTCTCCGGTCTGGCGCGCGGCATCGATACCGCAGCGCATGAAGGATCGTTGGCCAAAGGCACTGCCGCCGTGGTGGCTGGCGGGATCAATGTCATCTACCCCCCTGAAAATGAAGGGCTTTACCGGGAATTGGCACAGCGCGGTGCCATCATTGCCGAATCACCCTTGGACACAGAACCGCAGGCCCGCCACTTCCCCCGTCGCAACCGGCTGATCTCCGGTCTCTCGCTGGCTGTGGTGGTGGTGGAGGCCGCGTTGAAATCCGGTTCTCTGATCACAGCCCGCTTTGCCGCCGAACAGGGGCGCGACGTGTTTGCCGTGCCGGGATCACCGCTGGACCCGCGCGCCCAAGGCTGCAACCGGCTGATCAAGGAAGGGGCGGGGCTGGTGGAGACGGCCGACGACGTGATCCTCGCCCTCCGCAATACCAGCCTTTCACCCCTGTCGGAACCGCCGGGCAGCCTGTTCCGGGGTGGCCACGGCTCACCGCCAGATGAAAAAATGGTGGATGAAGCCCGTGCTATCGTGGTTGAGAGCCTGTCCCCCACCCCGGTTCTGATTGACGAACTGGTTCGCGGCTGCCAATTGTCTGCCGGGGTGGTACTGACAATCCTGCTGGAGTTGGAACTGGCGGGTCGTTTGCAGCGTCATCCTGGCGGGCGCGTCAGCCTTATCTGACGCCCGTTATCCATATCGTTACTGTATCCCTCGAAAGGCGGGTCGTTCAGTGGCTGGCAGTGTCGTCATCGTCGAGTCCCCGGCCAAGGCCAAGACCATCAACAAATATCTCGGGCAGGATTACACGGTTCTGGCCAGCTTTGGCCATGTCCGCGATCTCCCGCCCAAGGATGGATCCGTCCGTCCTGACGAGGATTTCGAGATGGATTGGGAGTTGGGTGAACGGTCCAAGCGCCATGTGGACGAAATCGCCCGTGCCGTGAAGGGGGCTACCCGCGTCTATCTCGCCACCGACCCTGACAGAGAGGGGGAGGCGATTGCCTGGCATGTCCAGGAACTGCTGAAGGAAAAGCGACTGGCCGGTCGGGAAATCCGCCGCATCACCTTCAACGAAATCACCAAGAGCGCGGTGCTGGAGGCGATGTCCAAGCCGCGCGACGTCGACCAAGAACTGGTGCAGGCCTATCTGGCCCGTCGCGCGCTGGATTATCTGGTGGGCTTCACCTTGTCGCCGGTGCTTTGGCGCAAGCTGCCGGGCAGCCGCTCGGCTGGCCGCGTGCAGTCGGTGGCCTTGCGGCTGATCTGTGAGCGGGAAGCGGAGATCGAAGCCTTCCGCCCGCAGGAATATTGGACCATCGAAGCGGAATTTAAAACCCACGACGGTGCCACCTTCACCGCCCGGCTGACCCAGTTGGACGGCAAGCGGCTGGAAAAATTCAGCCTGACCAACAAGGAACAGGCCGAAGCCGCCTTGGCCCGCATCCGCCCCATGCTGTTCAAGGTGGGCCGGGTGGAGCGACGCGAGGTGAAGCGCAATCCTTATGCGCCCTTCACCACCTCCACCCTGCAACAGGAAGCCAGCCGCAAGCTGGGATTCGGTGCCGTCAAGACGATGCGCACGGCCCAGAAGCTCTATGAAGGCGTGGATATCGGCGGTGAAACGGTCGGCCTGATCACCTATATGCGAACCGACGGTGTGTCGTTGAGCCAGGAGGCCATCGACGGTTCCCGCCGGTTGATCGACCAGACATGGGGCGCGGCTTACGTCCCCGAAAAGCCCCGCATCTACAAGACTGCCGCCAAGAACGCCCAGGAAGCGCACGAGGCGATCCGCCCCACCGACCTGTTCCGCCGCCCGGACCAGATGGGCCGCTATCTCGACAAGGACGAGCTGCGGCTGTACGAGCTGATCTGGAAGCGCACCATGGCCAGCCAGATGGCCAGCGCCATTTTGGATCAGGTGACGGTCGATATCATGAGCAAGGGCGCGGAAGCCGTGTTCCGCGCCACCGGCTCCATCATCCGCTTCGACGGCTTCCTGAAGGTTTATCAGGAAGATAAAGATGATGATGGGGAGGAGGACGATAACCGCCGCCTGCCGCCGATGAAGGATGGCGACGATCTGACGCGCGGCAACCTGAAATCCGACCAGCATTTCACCCAGCCCCCGCCCCGTTATACGGAGGCGAGCCTGGTGAAGAAGATGGAAGAACTGGGGATCGGTCGGCCATCCACCTATGCCTCCACCCTGCAGGTGCTGCAGGAACGCAATTATGTGCGGCTGGAGAAAAGGCGGTTTGAGCCGGAGGACCGGGGCCGGCTGGTCACCACCTTCCTGGAAAGCTTCTTCAACCGCTATGTGCAGTATGATTTCACGGCGGCGCTGGAAGAGAAGCTGGACGATATTTCCGGCGGGCGCATCTATTGGAAGGATGTGCTGCGGGATTTCTGGCTGCATTTCAGCAGCGCCATTGATGGCACCAAGGATCTAACCATAACGCAGGTGCTGGATGCCCTGGATGAAGCGCTGGGGCCGCATTTCTTCCCCACCCGCGTCGGGGCGGACGGGCAACCGATTGATGTGCGCGCCTGCCCCACCTGCGGCAGCGGCCGGTTGTCGCTGAAGCTGGGCAAGACGGGTGCATTCATCGGCTGCTCCAACTACCCGGAATGTCGCTATACCCGCCCCCTGGCCGTGGCCGGGGAAGAGGGCGAGGCCGATGCCGACCGCGAGTTGGGCCCCGATCCCGAAACCGGGCTGACGGTGGTGATGAAGCGCGGCCCCTATGGCGTCTATGTGCAGTTGGGCACGGAATCCTCCAAGGAGGTGAAGCCCAAGCGCGTATCGCTGCCACGCGGCATGGAGCCGCCGGATGTCGATCTGGAAAAGGCGCTGGCCCTGCTGTCACTGCCGCGCAGCGTGGGGATGCACCCTTCCACAGGGATCGAAATCCAGGCCGGTATCGGACGCTACGGCCCCTATTTGAAGCATGGCGACGCTTACAAGAACGTGCCGGCGGATGATGATGTGCTGACCATCGGGTTGAACCGGGCCGTCGTGCTGCTGGGCGACAATCTGGCCAAGAAGGCGGTGGCTGGGCGGGAACTGGGCAACCATCCCAAGGATGGCAAGCCGATCAGCATCGGTTCCGGTCGCTTCGGCCCCTATGTGAAGCACAACAAGCTTTTCGCCAGCATCCCCAAGGCCATGTCACCGGACGAGTTGACGCTGGAACAGGCTTTAGAACTCTTGGTAGCTAAGGCCGCCAAGGACAGTTCCAAAAAAGGTGCGACATCGGTGGATGCCGAAGCCCAGGCGGACGAAAAGCCGAAAAAAGTGCCAACCAAGAAGGCCACGACCGCCAAGCCAACCACAACAAAGACCGTAACCAAGCGGGTGGCCGCAGCAAAAGAAGGGGAAGCGGCCCCTAAAAAGGCAGCAGCCCCAAAGAAGGCGTCGGCAAAGGCAACAAAGCCGTTTTGACACTGTGGGTAGGGTGGGGATCCCCCCCTACCCACTTGCGCGACGGGACAGGGCCCTTTCATCCGTGTACCCTGTACCGGAACAATCCGTACAGGAGCCCGCTATGCGCCTGCCCTTTATTTTCTGTACCCTTTTCGCCATTGTTGTGGCTCCGGTCGCCTTGGCCGATGACACGGCGAGTGTAGTGGGTGGGCAGAATGCCGGCACCCAGGTGACGAACGGCTGGGTCCGGCTTGATCCCCCCGCCGGTACATCCGTCAACAGCAATGCTGCCGCTGCGGCCCAACTTCCCATAGTGCCACTGGCCGGCGAAGGCGCGCAGGATGAAAAGTCCAAATGCCGCGTGCGCAAGACGGTGGAGGCAGGGGTCGCTATGGGCGGTATCAGCGGCAAATATGTCGGCGCTGAACTGGCCTATGGCAGGGATGACAGGGCCCTGGCCGCCGGATACATGCCAAACCCCTGCCCCGACACCAATTTCAGCATGTCTGTTTCCGTTTCACAGAGCGATATGGAATTTAAACGACACAACCGTGATTTCCATGACGGTGGGGTAACGCCTTATCGTTATGATCAAGATCGTTACAATAACGTAACGGGCCCCTTGGGGCGTTGATCATTCCGGTGTGATAACCGTTTGGGCATCAGCGCCGACGACCGCGGTATTTCATAACCTGGAAGAAGGCGGCAACCACGGTCGGATCGAATTGCTTGCCCGCGCCTTCCTCAATTGATCGCAGCGCATCGGCGACAGGCATGGCGTCGCGCCAACTGCGTTTATGGGTCAGTGCATCATACACATCGGCCACGGCGACAATCCGGGCAGCCAATGGTATCGCGTCCCCCCGCAAGCCCGATGGGTATCCACTGCCATCCCATCGCTCTTGGTGATGGCGGGCAATGCTGGCACCGAATGAGAAGTAGCTGCTGCCCTCCACCATGCGGGAGGCCTTTTCCAGAATGGCGGCACCGCGTTCGCAATGCTGTTCCATCACACGGCGCTCATCTGCGTTCAGCGCTTCCCCCTTGCGGATAACGCTGTCCGGTACACCAACCATGCCGATATCGTAAAGCATCGCTCCCATGGCGATCCGGTCCAGGAAGTCATCTTCGATCATGGCCGCATAGGCGGGGTCCGAGCGCAGCATGAACGCGATTTCCGTCACCATACGTGACAAGCGAAGCACATGATCGCCACCGCCATCAGGATCCTTGTATTCGGCAAGCCCTGCCAACGCGATCACAGCAGCCTTGTGCGCGCGCTTCACCTGTTCATAGAGGTGGAGATTGTCAAAACCGATGGCGATCTTGGAACCGAGAACCTCCGCCAGTTTTCGTTCCAGTCCGTCCAGTGGCCTGCCCGCATGCAGGCAAGCCGCCGCATCACGACCGTCGGCCGTGCGCAACCAGATGATCACATTACCATCATCATATTGATGGCTGCGGGTTTGCAGGACCTGCGTGATTCGCGTCGCGAGATGCGGATCGACGCTACGCCCCATGGGCAAGCCCACCAAACCATGATGCCGACCGGCGGCGGCCAATATCTGGGCATCAGCGGCTGCACTCCCCCGCACCACGCAAACCAGACCATCACAAGGAAGGTCAAGCACACGCGCCAGTTCACGGAGTACCGCCTCGGCAAAACTGTCGATGGCCCGCAAGGCAAACAGGTTGCCCGACGCCTCGATGATCCGCTCCATACCTTTACGGGAGCGTGTCAATTCAAGGATATGTTCATAGGACCGCAAGGCTGCAACGGTAGCTGTACCCAGCTTCTGCGCGGTCAGCTCCGTCTTCGCCTTATAATCATTTATATCATAGCCATGGATGACATCATCCTCCGGCGCCTGACCCGGCTGGCCGGTGCGCAGGATGATACGAACAAGGTCATTGCCCAGTTCCTTACGGATGCGCGGCACCAGCCGCAAACCCGCATCATCGGTTTCCATCACCACATCAAGCAAAATAACAGCGATACCGGGATCATTGCGCAGCACCTGCAACGCCTCGTCGGCGGAGTAGGCGGACAGGAACTGCACGGGCCGACCGCGATAGTTGAATTTTTTCATCACCAGCCGGGTCATGACATGCACTTCCGGATCATCATCGACGATCAGGATCAGCCATGGCGATGAAGGGGTGGGCACGACGGAATTGTCCGGCGTTTCTTCCCGAAACAGGAAGTCGTCGTCATTCATGCCCATATCCGCCCAAAATCCATCCTGCGGGGCCTGCCGCCCCTGGAGCCACCCTCTCGCCACCTATTCCGGCATAGGCGGGCGTGTTAGGCAAGCTTCATAAAAACGACCATAAAAATAAGCAGCCCTGTTGCGATGGCGATGCTGGCGTCGCATCGTATGCGCAAACACAGAATGGACCTTGTACCATGAAGCAAACCCCCACCGTCATCTCCCGCCTGCACCTGCGCGCCCTGGCGGCTGCCCCTGTTGCAGCCATCCTGTCTCTCGCGGCGCTGATGCCGGTCGCTGCGGCCGACAAGCCGTTGGATCGGCAGGCGGTCGAACAGATCGTCCGCGATTATCTGATCAAGAACCCAGAGGTTCTGGTGGAGGCAATGCAGGCCCTGGAAGACAAAGAGAAGGTGCAGGCCGCCGAGGCGCAGAAATCCGCGCTCGCCACGAATCGAGATGCGTTGGAGAACAAGGGCCCTGTCGGCGGCAATCCAAAGGGGGACGTCACCCTGGTGGAGTTCTTCGATTATAATTGCGGCTACTGCAAGCACACCCATCCGGAGCGGGTGGAAGCGGTGAAAAAGGACGGCAGGATCCGCGTGGTCTACAAGGAGTTTCCCATCCTGGCCCCCTCTTCCATGGAGGCGGCCAAAGCCGCGCTCGCCGCCAACAAACAGGGGAAGTATGAAGCTTTCCACACCGCCTTGATGAAACATGAGGGCCGCCTTGACAGCGACGCCATCCGGCAGACGGCCAAGGATGTCGGCCTCGATATCAAGAAATTGGAAACCGATATGGGGGAGCCCGCCATCCAGGCGGAAATCGACGCCAATATCGCGCTTGCCCGCGAACTGGGTATTCGCGGCACCCCGGGTTTCGTCGTCGGTGATACGCTGATACCCGGCGCCATCGAGGCACAACAATTCGCCGACTATTTCAAGGCTGCGCGCGCCGCCAAGACAGCCGGCAAGGCGGGGTGACGTATAGGTGAAGCAGGTTGCCGGGCTGTTTTATCGCGACCATTGCCCCAATCGACAGCCGTGATATAACCGCCCCGCTTCCAATGACCTCAGCAGCAGGCGATAGAATTTTGGCGATCCTCCCTTCGATCCTTGTCCTGAACGGACCGAACCTTAACATGCTCGGCACCCGCGAACCGAAGATCTATGGGGCGGAAACGCTGGACGATATCGAGGCCCTGTGTCAGACAGAAGCGGCCCGATCAGGTTTGGATCTGGATTTCCGCCAGTCCAACCATGAGGGTGAACTGGTAAGCTGGATACAGGAGGCAAGGGGCGAGCATGATGCCATTGTGCTGAATGCCGGCGCCTATACCCACACGTCGGTGGCAATCATGGATGCGCTGTCGGCGGTTGACCTGCCGGTCATCGAGGTTCATCTGAGTAACATCTTCCGCCGCGAACCGTTCAGGCACCATTCCTATGTGTCGATGGTTGCGCGCGGGGTCATATGCGGCCTCGGTTCGCACGGGTATGTTCTGGCACTTCAGGCCGCAGCGCGGCTGATTGATGCTGCGGACCGGCCCGGCGCCTGAGGCAAGCCATTTGGATAAGGTTGAGAACACCATGTCGAACTTCGATCTGGATGCCGAGTTCGTGCGGACGATGGCCAAACTCCTTGAGGAGTCCGGCCTGACGGAAATGGAATATTCGGAAGGCGAACGCCGCATCCGGCTCAGCCGTACGACCCCACGGGCGGTCTACCCGGCCGGTTTTGCCATGCCGCAGGCCCCCATGGCCGCCGCACCGGCTGCGGTGCCCCCCCCCGCCGCTGTACCGGCGTTAGCTCCGGCCCAAAACCCGAACGCGCTGAAATCGCCGATGGTGGGCACCGCCTACGCCGCATCCGAACCCGGCGGCACACCCTTCGTGAAGGTGGGCGATACGGTGAAGGCCGGCCAGACCGTTCTGATCATCGAGGCCATGAAGGTGATGAACCCGATCAAAGCCGCCAAGGGCGGCACCGTGACTGAGGTTCTGATTTCTGACGCGCAGCCGGTCGAATTCGGCCAGCCGCTGCTGATTATTGAGTGATCGCACGATGAGCGCGAATACCCGGGACGGGCTGTTCGACAAGGTGCTGATCGCCAATCGCGGCGAGATCGCTTTGCGCATCCACCGCGCCTGCCGCGAGATGGGGATCAAGACAGTGGCGGTGCATTCCACCGCCGACGCGGACGCCATGCATGTGCGTCTGGCGGATGAAAGCGTCTGTATCGGCCCGCCATCGGCCAAGGAAAGCTATCTGAACATCCCGGCGATCCTATCCGCCGCGGCCATCACCGGGGCCGATGCCATCCATCCCGGTATCGGCTTCATGGCGGAAAACGCCCAGTTCGCCGATATGGTGATCGAACATGGCTTCGCCTGGATCGGGCCGACGCCGGACCATATCCGCATCATGGGTGACAAGGTCACAGCCAAGAAGACTGTGATCTCACTCGGCTTGCCCTGCGTACCGGGTTCCGATGGCCCCGTGGACAGTTTCGAAACGGCGGCCAGTGTGGCCGACCAGATCGGATATCCGGTGCTGATCAAGGCGGCCGCTGGCGGGGGTGGCAAAGGCATGAAGGTTGCCTTTAGCCGGGACGAGTTGAAGGAAGCCTATCAGCTGGCCCGCGGTGAAGCCCGTGCAGCGTTTGGCAATGACGAGGTCTATCTTGAAAAGTACCTCGCCAACCCACGCCATATCGAAGTGCAGCTGCTGGGTGACCACCATGGCAATGTGGTGCATTTCGGGGAGCGGGACTGCTCCATCCAGCGCCGACACCAGAAGGTGGTGGAAGAGGCCCCGTCGCCGGCCCTGAATGCCGAGGAACGGGAAAAGGTGGGGTCACTGGCCGCCCGCACCGCCAAGCTGCTGGGCTATCGCGGCGTCGGCACGATGGAGTTTCTGTACGAGAACGGGCAGTTCTATTTCATCGAAATGAATACCCGCCTGCAGATCGAACACACGATCACCGAAATGATCACCGGTGTCGATCTGGTGCGCGAACAGATCCGCGTCGCCACCGGGGCGCCGCTGGGTTACACGCAGCAGGATATCCGCTTTCACGGCCATTCGATCGAATGCCGCATCAATGCGGAAAACGCCGTCACCTTCATGCCTTCGCCTGGTCAGATCACCCAATACCATGCACCGGGTGGCCTGGGGGTGCGCGTGGACAGCGCACTTTATGATGGCTATCGTGTGCCGCCATATTACGACAGCATGATCGCCAAGCTGATCGTTCACGGCAACACGCGCAACGAATGCCTGATGCGCCTGCGCCGTGCGCTGGAGGAGTTCGTGATCACCGGGGTGGACACCTCCATCCCCCTGCACCAGAAGATCATCGCCGAACAGGATTTCATCAACGGTGATTATGACATCAAGTGGATGGAAGGTTGGATGAAGCGTCAAGCCGAGGGCTGAGCCTGACTGTTCAAGCCGCGTAAGCACCCGCGATTTATCGGCCCGACCAGCTGACGCCGGTCGGGCCTTTTTTTGTATCCATCATAAAAATACAAATAATACCAATCTCCCTTGATCGTGACCGATCCAGGGAGGTTTCGTGTTCCCTCAGGTGCCGGGCGCCCGCATCCGCGGGCTTGGCTTGCGCCGCACGAGCGGCGGGCCGGCAGTCGCCGGCCTCCAAACCACCAAGGGTCAAACCCTCGGCGGTTTGGTATAATACCAATCTCCCTTGATCGTGACCGATCCAGGGAGGTTTCGTGTTCCCTCAGGTGCCGGGTGCCCGCATCCGCGGGCTTGGCTTGCGCCGCACGAGCGGCGGGCCGGCAGTCGCCGGCCTCCAAACCACCAAGGGTCAAACCCTCGGCGGTTTGGTATAATACCAATCTCCCTTGATCGTGACCGATCAAGGGAGATTTCGTGTTCCCTCAATCGCCGGGCGGACGCTATCGCACTTGGCAGCAAACCCTTCTGTTTCACTTGAATGACATGGACGAAGGGGGGGCACTCCCTCCGTCCGTGACACATTCCTTTTCTGCCCACCGTTCCACCGGCAACGCAAACACTATAGCTGATACAGATGATGCGGCATCGCAGCAGAAGACCTGAAAAAATATCCGGAAGGAATACATCTTTAAATATCTCGCAGTTCCTTTCATCCTGATAAATCAAAAGGACGAAGTTCGAAAAAATAGCCCAATTTTAAAAACAAAATATGCAGAATATACGAGCTTCATACGAACAAGAGTAATAGAACACCACTTTCTAGTAGCATTCTACCTCTTATTCATCAATGCTTCATGCCATGAACAATGCAAATCATTCCCCAGTTGGTGCAACGCGGCATGTATGGGAGATGACGGGTATGCTGCACCGCGGTTGCCAACAGGATGACGATTGGGGGCCGCGCCATTATGGGTGATCGCGAGCCAACAGGTTTATGAAGCCGCAAAGCGGCACGGGACGGTTTTTCCGTCCTGTTTGAAAAGGGGAGGAAGCGCTGGGCCGGACGCCGTCAGTCCGGCATGACGTCCCGTGTGTATCGAGCATGTTCTCTGCCCCGCCGTCGAAACCCGCGTCTTTCCCCATCCGATGAGGTGAAAAAATGAACACGATGCCGGAACGATCGAGCTTTATGAGAGCCGACCTGGGTTCGTTCCAACCCATGATCCGCAGCGGCGGTCAGGTACGCCTGGCGCTGGTGGATGACGATGATGATTTCCGCGAGGTGGTCAGCGCGGAGTTGGAAGACCATGGCTTTGCCACCGCCACCTTCGCCGATGCACCGCATCTGCTGGATTATCTGGCCGCCGGCAATGATGCCGACATCATTGTGCTGGATTGGAACCTGCCCACCACACGGGGTATCGATCTGCTGCCCCAGCTTCAGCGCCAGGGCGTCAAAATCCCGGTGATCATCCTGACCGGCATGGCAGAGACGAGCCTGGAGATGGCCGCCCTGGACCGGGGGGCGCTGGATTTCATCGACAAGGCGCGCGGTGTGCCGGTGCTGGCCCGGCGGGCGCGATTGATCACCGAGGCGGCAAAGCTGCCACCTGAACTGCCCACCGAAGAAATCGTCGAACTTGGTGCCCTGACCTTGCGACCCAAGCTCAGCCGTGCCTTGTGGCGCGGGGTGGATGTGGAACTGACGGTGACGGAGTTCAACATCGTCCGCCGACTGACCGAAAGTGCCGGCGAGCATGTGACCTACCGCGTCATCTATGACTGCGTCCATCATATCGGCTTCATCGCAGGGAGCGGCGAAGATGGCTACCGAACGAACGTCCGGTCGTCTGTCAAACGTATTCGCAATAAATTCAAGGCTGTCGATCCCGACTTCGGTGAAATCGAGAATTTCACGGGCTTTGGCTATTGCTGGCGCAATCCGGCACTTCCGTCCTGACGGATGGTGCCGCCGCCTGCATCTGGCAGCGGCATCACTGACGCTGAAACTGTTGCTGCTGATCGGTATTTTCGTTGCTCTTCCCATCGTTCTTTATGGGCAGTTTGAAAATGCCGACCGGCAGAACCGCGCCATGGTGGCACAAAGCCTGCGCCGCGATGGCTGGTTGATCGCGCAGGGGCTGGCCGGCCTGTTGAAAAACCAGGGGAACATGCCGCCCCTGGATCTGAATTCGGCGTTGGAGAAATATGCCGGCAACGGCACCATCCTGAAACTGATGTTCCAGCCCAAACCGCTGGAAGGGGCGGAACCACGTTTCTATTTCATCGCCTCCGCCCCCCGTGTCCAAGCGGAGCAGATGCGGCCGGATCTGGACATGCTGGAACGCCATGGCATTCTGGCGTCACTGGCCGATTCCTGCAGCTGGGACAAGCCGCTGGATATCCGTTACCGCCATTTGGACGGGGCGGAGGAGATTTTGACATCCATCGTCCCCATACAGAGCGATCTGGGATGCTGGGCGCTGATTTCCGCCAATGACAGCTCCACCCTGCTGAATTCCGGCTTCGGCAAACCTTATTGGCAAACTGACAGCGTGCGGATGGCAGCATTGATCTATCTGCTGTTCGCCGCCCTCGCCCTGCTGGTGGCGTTGAATGTGCGACGCGCCCTGCGACAATTCAGGCGCGTGGCCCGGGAAATCCGGCGCGGCGGGGTGGGGGTGACCGCCTTTGCCGACCGCAACACATTGCCGGAACTGGCCAGCGTGGCGGTTGATTTCGATCGTCTGGTGGAAGATCTGCACCGCGCCGCCTCCAACATCCGGCGGGCGGCGGAGGACAATGCCCATGCGGTGAAAACGCCGCTCGCCGTCATCCGCTCCGCCCTGCAACCGATCAAAACCGTGGTGCCGCCGGATCACACACGGGCACAGCGTGCGGTGCAATTGATCGAATCCTCGCTGTCACGCCTGAATAACCTGATCTCCCTGGCGCAGCGGATGGGCAATGACACGGCTGACTTTATTGAAGCGCCGAAGCTGCGCATCAACCTGACGGCAGTGGCGACGGAGGCCCTGCACCATGCCCGCCGCATCGCCCCGGAAAAACGTATCCGCTTCATCCGGCATCTGCAGCGCGACGTGCATGTGCGCGCACCGGAAAACATCCTGGATATCGTGATCGAGAATATCCTCGACAATGCGGTGGGGTTCACCCGCCCCGGCAGTACCATCACAACATCCCTGACCCGCACAAGCCTTGGCATTGAACTGATTGTGGATGATGAGGGGCCGGGGATCGACCCGGCCAAGATCGATTATGTTTTCGAACGCAATTTCTCCTTCCGGCCCGATGGCGGGATGGCGGGGGAGCCGGAACATGCCGGCCTTGGCCTGTGGATCGTCCGCCAGCATACCGAAGCCCTGGGGGGCCGGGTGACGGCCAGCAACCGCGACCAGGGCGGCCTGCGTATCCATATCATCCTGCCGCCCCACGGCTGAACCGCGCCGATCCGTCAGGTGGCATGGCCGCAAAAATGGTGCGACGCAATAAAGCCCGGCCACAGAATGACCACAAGCCAGTCACGCCCCCTGATTGATACCGTTGTGATGCGGTAAACGGCGAAAGCCGCCGCTACAGAATAGAACGCGCCGGATTTGAATATTCGGTGGCGATTATTCAAGTGTAACCATCGACAATGGGGGTATCATGAGACAGCATTCTTTCGCTGCCGTGGCAACACGGCCAGGGGTACTGGTTTCATCAACACCGTCCCCACGTCAATATGATTGGCACCGGCTGCACGCAGCCGCCATCGATAACCATCGGGATAAAGCAGCCGGCCCGGTGCGGCTGCCCGCCACCGGCCTGCGCAAGCGTCTGCTGGATATCGCCGGTGCGGCGGCGCTGCTGACGCTGCTGTCACCCTTGTTCATTGTCATCATCACCCTGACGCTGCGCAGCGGTGGCCCCATCTTTTTCGGGCATCGCCGTATCGGGGCCAGCGGGCAGCCGTTCAAATGCTGGAAATTCCGCACCATGGTGCCCGATGCCGACCGGGTGCTGGCACGCCTGCTGGCAACCGACCCGGAAGCCCGCGCCGAATGGGAACGCGATTTCAAGCTGCGCCATGATCCGCGTGTGACACCGGTCGGCAAGTTTCTGCGTAGCACCAGCCTGGATGAACTGCCGCAACTGTTCAACGTGCTGATGGGCGACATGAGCCTGGTCGGCCCCCGCCCCATCGTCAATGACGAGATCCGGCGGTACGGTGCGGCCTTTCATGATTATGTCCGCTGCCGCCCCGGCATCACCGGCATCTGGCAGATCAGCGGGCGCAACGATGTCGGTTATGGCGAACGGGTGCGGATGGACAGCGATTACGCCCGTAACTGGAGCCTGCTGCGTGACCTGCGCGTGCTGCTGCGCACCCCCAGCGCGGTGCTGCGCCGAAGCGGTGCCTACTGAGATGCGTCAACAATTCCGGTACAGCTGATGAAGCCGTTCAAACACGCGATATCCCGCCCGGTGCGGTTATTGTCTGCGGCCCTGCTGCTGCCCGCCTTGCTGGGCGGCTGTGCGCAGACCGTGCCCGACCTGCCGGCGGCCCCGCAGATTTCCACGCCGGTCGCCGGCACGCCCACGGAACTGCCCCGCTATAAGGTGCAGGTGGGCGACCTGCTCTATGTCCGCCTCTACCTCAATCCCGAATTGAACGAGGAAGTGGTGGTCCGCCCCGACGGCATGATCTCCACGGCGGTGGCAGAGGATATCGTTGCCTATGACCATGAGCCGGCGGAGATTTCCGCCTTGCTGCGGGACCGGTATCGCAAGCTGCTGAAAGACCCGCAGATCACGGTGATCGTGCGGTCCTTCGCCCCCAACCGCATCTATGTGGCTGGCGAGGTGACCACCCCCGGTGAGTTCATCACGGTCGGGCCCAACCTGACCGTTGCCCAGGCCATCGCCCGCGCGGGCGGGGTAAAGCTGGGGGCTGCGCGTTCGCGCGTCTTCATCCTGCGTCGCAGCCAGGGCGACAAGCCGCAGGCGCTGGCGGTGAATTACGAAGACATCATTTCCGGCAAGGACCCGGCGGGGGATGTGCGGCTGGCGCAGTATGACGTGGTCTATGTCCCGCGCACCGGCGTGTATGAGGCCTACACGTTCTGGAACCAGTTCGTGCAGCAGTTCGTGCCCGTTAACTGGGGCTTCTCCTACAACCTCAACCCTTCGCGCAACTGATGCCGGTCGGACCTGTGGGAGAACCGCGATGTACGCAAACGCGCTGATTTTCGCAACGGTAGTCACGATCTGCAAAAGATGGCGGCTGTTTGCCACCATCTTTTTGTCCATCGTGCTGCTGGGCGTGGCCTATCTGTCATTGGCAACGCGTAAATATGAATCGGTGGCCGAACTGGTGGTCACCTTCAAAAGTCTGGCACCGGATGTGGACCGCCGGCCGGTGACAGAGCTGACGCCCGCCGACCGGTCAGAAATCGTCCGCGCCCATGCCGCCATTCTGGGCAGCCACGATCTGGCGCAGGCCACCATCAGCGCCTTCGGCCTGCCTGCCGTCTATCCTGATATTACCGAGGCTCCACCCGCCCGTGGCACGCCCATGGATGGTGCCGTGCAGCGTTTCATGGCCGATCTGGCGGTGGAAGTGGGCATGCAGGACAATATCATCAAACTGTCGCTGCGGCATTCCGACCCGGCCATGGCGCAGAAGCTGGTGACCAAGCTGATTGATCTCTATGTCGCCCGCCAGACCCAGATCTATCACAACCCGCATGAAAGCTTTCTGGCCAACGAGGTGAAGCAGGCCGGCAGCCGGCTGGCCGAGGCCCAGGCGACGCTGGAACAATTCAAGGGCCAGTGGCGCATCACCGATTATGACAAGGAAATCGAGGACCTGCTGAAACAGCACGGCGAGATCGACACCAACCTGCATGCCGCCCGGGCAGCCCTGGCCCAGGCGCAGGAACGCCAGCGCGGCCTGCGGGAGATGCTGGCCAAGGTGCCGGAAAGGCAGCCCGAGGCCGCCGGTGGTGAAAAATACCGCGCCCTGGACGAAGCCTATTCCCGGCTGGCCGACCTTCGCACCAAACAGAGCCAGATGCTGGCGACATATGACCCGGACGGCCCCGCCATGGCCGCCCTGAATGCCGGTATCAAGACGGCGCAGAAGGAGGCGGCGGACCGTCGTGCCGACCTGGAGCGCCGTTCCTCCAACACACCCAACAGTGTCTATCAGACGTTGCAGACCGATTTTCTGCGCGCCAGCGCCGATGCGGAAAGCAATGCCCAGCCGGTGCAGGTACTGACCCAGCAGATCGCCAATATCGACCAGCGGATGGCCGACCTGCGCCAGAACCGGGGGCTTTATGATGATCTGGTGCGGGAATACCAGATTTCTGAAGAAACCTATCGCTCACTTTCCATGCAGCATGCCGATGCCCGCGTGCGGGGCAGCCTGAATGATCAACGCATTTCCCCCGCCACGGTACTGAGCGAGCCCACCCTGCCCTACAAGCCGGTGCGGCCCCGCAACCTGATCACCCTGCTGGCCTGCCTGATCGGCGGCTTCATCATGGCCACCATCGCCGTACTGGTGCGCGAGGCGCATGACGACCGCTACACCACCGCCGAACAGATCGTCGCCACGCTTGATCTGCCGGTGCTGGCGGCGTTTGAGCGCCAGCCCCACCGCCCGCCCCTGCAACTGCTTCCGCTTGGAGATGCCGAATGACCAACCTGAATCTGGCGCACGAGCACCGTTTTCCCGGCCCCAGCCACAGCCCCAGCGTCATCCCGCTCTGGCACGGCTTCGACATCCGCGAGGTGGACTGGACCATGCCGGCGGATGTCGCAATGGTTGACCTGATCGAGCTTTACCTGGAGATCGAAGCGGCGCTTGCCACTGAACATGGCATGGTGGTGCAGTTTCTGCCGGCATCCGCCGGGCCGGGGGCAGCCCAGGTGGCATTGGATATGGCCTGGGCCACGGCCAGCGTGCTGGGCAAGAAGGCGCTGGTACTGAACTGCACGCACCAGCCCTGGACCCCGTGGCCGCACGCCGCAACCGGCCTGCTGGGTGACGGGATCATCCAGCCCATTCCCCGGCAGGCGGAACTGATGAAAATCCCTGGCCAGGAAATGTATATGGCCGACCTGCGCAATGGGGCCAGCCGCGGCCACGCCATCGCCCGCACCGATCTGATCGGCGACAGCCTGAGCGAGTTCAGCCGCCATTTCGAATTGGTGCTGGTGGTCGCCCCGCCGGCAGACCAGGAACCGCTGGGCGCCATGCTGGCCGGCAAGGTCGATGGCAATATTCTGGTGATCGAGGCGGAGCGTACCCGGCAATCCGCCGCCATCCGTCTGCGCGAACTGCTGGCCCGCTGCGGTCGCCCCATTCTGGGCGCGGTGCTGAACGACCGGCACAACCATCTGCCCGGCTGGCTGGCCCATATCCTTTGAAGGCGGCGGCATCCATGCATGTAATGGTCGTCAACAACCTGTACCCGCCGCTGATGGCGGGCGGGGCGGAACGCATTGTCGCCTATCTCTGCGAGGGGTTGGTTGAACGCGGCCACCGCGTCACCGTGGTTTCCACCTGCGGGCCGGAGATGGAGCCCTATCCGGTGGAGACGCGCAACGGGGTGGAGGTGATCCGCTTCTTCCCGCCCAATGTCTATTGGTCGTTCGAACGGTCGCTTAAACCCGGCCCGCGCAAATGGATCTGGCATGCCCGCGATGCCTGGAACGGTGCCGCCGGCGACCGGTTGCGCGCCATCCTGGATCGGGCAAGGCCGGACGTGATGCATACCCACCTGATTGACGGCTTTTCCGCCGCCATCTGGGGGCGGGCGCGGCGGGCCGGTGTGCCGGTGCTGCACACGGCCCATGATTATCATCTGCTGTGCCCGCGCGCCTTCCTGCTGACCCATGACTGGAAGCTGTGCACCCGGCCCCGCGCGCATTGCCGGCTCTACCGCCACTGGCATATCAGCACCACCCGCCATATCGACCTGTTCGCCAGCCCCTCGCGCTTCCTGCTGGACCTGCACCAGCGGGCGGGGTTGCGCGCCGGCCAGGGAAAGGTGATCCATAACGGCATTCCCCTGCCCGCCGACGGTGCCGATATCCGTGCCCGTCGCGCCCCGGAAAGCCGCAGCCGCTTCCTGATGCTCACCCGCCTGACAGAGGAAAAGGGCATCACCACTGCGCTGGACGCGATGACGCAATTGCCGCCCGATCTGCCGGTGGAACTGGCGATTGCCGGCAAAGGCGTGCTGGAGGAAAGGGTGCGTGCCGCCGCCGCTGCCGACCCGCGCATTCGCTATCTGGGCTTCCTGGATGGGGAGGCGAAATCGGCGGCCCTGGCGCGGGCGGGGCACCTGCTGCTCCCCTCCCTTTGGTACGAGAATGCGCCGGTGACGATCATCGAGGCCGCGGCCTATGGGCTGGGCCTGATCGGCAGCGCCATCGGCGGCATCCCGGAATTTGTTGAACCCGGTCGCACCGGCTTTCTGTTCCCCCCCGGTGACGCGGCCGCCCTGGCCGCCGTGATGGCGCGGCTGGCCCGCGACCCGGCGACCCTTCCCACGCTGGCGGACAACTCGGCCGCCCTTGCGCAACGCTACAGCATGGAGCGCATGATTGATGATTATGAAGCCCATTACGCCGCCCTGGCGGGACGGCCTGCAAACCTGCCGGACGGCCCGGCACGGGTGGCCGCCGAATAGCCTGGCCTGGCTGATCTTATGGCTCACGCTGCTGTTTTCATGTGCGAAACCAGCCTGGGCCGAAAGCTTCCCCGCCGATGCGGGTGCCCTGAATGTGCGGGATTTCGGTGCCCGTGGCGACGGGCAGGCCGACGATACAGCTGCTTTCCTGGCGGCGGTGGCGGCCAGCGGCGGGGATACCAGTGCCACCTTCTGGAAAGACAAGATCGTCTTCGTTCCCAACGGAACCTACCGCATCTCCGCCCCTATCCTGAAACGCTATGCCAATGGGCGCTTTGCCTCCGGCCTGATCCTGGTGGGGGAAAGCCGCGACCGCACCATCCTGCGCCTGCCGGACAATGCCGCCGGCTATGGTGATGCGCAAAATCCCAAGGCGGTTGTCTTCACCAGTTCCAAACTGCTGAACGCATCGCCCACCGATGGCAATAAGGATTATCTGGGCAAGGGCGAAGGCAATGATGCCTATATGAACTTCATTGAAAACCTGACCATCGATGTCGGCAGCGGCAATCCCGGTGCCATCGCGCTGGATTATCTGGGCAATAACAGCGGGGCCATCCGCAATGTGCTGCTGCGCGCGGGCAGCGGCAGCGGTGCCGTCGGCCTGTCCATGACCCGTAAATGGCCGGGCCCCACCTTGATCCAGCATCTGACGGTGGAAGGCTTTGCCACCGGCATTGCCACGGCGGAAACCGAATATGGCCTGACCTTCGACCATCTGATCCTGCGCAATCAGACCGTTGCGGCCATCAGCAACCGGCAGAATGTCTTGTCGATCCGCGACCTTCAGATCAGCGGGCCGGCCCCCTTGATCATCAATAGCGGTGATCGCGCCTTCCTGGCCATCGATGGTGGCTCGGCGGCGGTGAACAGCGTCACCACCCTGATCCGCAATGAAGGCATCACCACCCTGCGCAATATGCGGCTGGGCGCGGATGTGCAAAGCGGCACCCTGCGCGGGGGTGAATGGCAGCCGATGGACCTGCCCACCTGGCTGGTCGGTATGTCCGATGCCCCTGCCACCCCCACGGGCGGCACCTGGGTCAGCGTCGCCGCCTATGGTGCCACCGGCACCAGCGAGGAAGACGCCACCGACGCGCTGCGCCAGGCCTTCGCCTCGGGTGCATCGACGATCTATCTCCCGCACGGCACCTACGCCATCCGTGATGGCATCGAGATACCGGCATCGGTTCAGCGCATCATCGGCATGAATTCAACGATGCGGGTACTGGCCCAGCGCACCCCCAGCTTTGCCCGCACCAGCGGCATGCTGCGGGCGACCGGCAGCGGTGCCCCGCTTTTCATTGAGCGTCTGGCCTTCGACAACAGCAACCTGGGGGCCCAGGTGGCGGTGCAACTGTCGGGCGGACGTGACCTGGTGATGCGGGACATTGTTTCCGCCGGGGTCACGATGCTGGACCGCACCGCCGCCGGTGGCCGGGCTTTCCTGGAAAACATGTGCTGCGGCCTGCTGAAACTGGCGGGATCACAACCCGTCTATGCCCGCCAGTTCAACACCGAAGGGGGGGGCACACGCATCCTTAACGAAGGCAGCCCGCTCGCCATCCTGGGCCTGAAGACAGAGGGCATCACCACCGTGCTGGATAACCGGGCAGGCGCGCGCACCGATATTTTCGGCGGGCTTGTCTATATCGTGCGTGACGGGGTGGGGCCGGAAACGCCGGCGATCCGCAACAGCAATTCCTGGCTCTCCGCCACCCTGGTGGAGGAATCGCTGCGCACCGGCAGCCGTTACCAGATCTATGTCGAACGCGATCCGGCGGACAGCCGGGGGGCGATACCGGTAACGGCCTTCCCGGAAAGGGGCTATGGCCGCTTCATCCCCCATCTGACGGATGCACCCGCCAACAGCCCGTGAGTGCAACCATGACCGGCGGGTGATCCGCGCCGGTCATTTTCCTCTCAAGGACGTCTGGCGGCGAAAAGATCAACGCCAGGCGTCGGCGATATCCCTGCCAGGGTTGACGATGGCGGCGGGGTGGCTATACACGCCCCCCCGAGGCGCCCCGCATCGGTTTCACAATCCGCATAGGCGGGGTAGACGCAGGACATGATCCCACCGCCCTGGGCCAGGCAATAGCGCGCCGCGCTCACCGGCGTCATCAATTCCGCCGGATTGGCTGTGCAGCGCCCACCCAGCCGGTGCGCCTCCCGCTGGCAATTGGCCGGGTCAGCATAAAGGCATTGCTGTGGAATACCCGTCACGTTGACACAAAACGGCGCAGCCAGGACCGCAGGCGTGCACCCCAGCACCAGCGCAGCGGCCAGCAGATATCTTTTCATCGTTCTTTCCCCTTGTTCTGCCGCCGGTCGATGGCCAGCACCATCAGCCCCAGCAACAGCATACAGCAAAGCGCCTGGGCCGCGCCGTACCCGGCAATCACCCAGGGGGCCGGCAGGCCAAGCGACACCCCCCCCATGAAGACGGCCACCGTCAGGCATAGCCGACCGATCTGCCAGCCCGCCGCCATCCCCTGCTTTTCCAATATTTGCAAGGTGTGGAACACCGGTTGCACCACCGCCTGGGCCAGATATCCCAGGCTCATCGCCTGCAGATACAACACGCCCTCCCCCCATTGCGCACCGAACACGGTTTTGAAGGTCAGGGCACCCACAATATTGGCCAGCACCACCCAGGCCACCGCCAGCAGGAACTGGCGGCCCACCACCTGATAGAAGCGGCGCTTCAGCCGGGGAAGATCGCTGGAGACAATCCGCCCCGCTTCCCCGATATAAACCTGCAGAATGGAGGTGCCGACGATGGTCAGCGGGCGGGCAATCACCCGTTCCACCAGAAAGATGAAACCGGCGATGCGCGGGCTGTAGGCAACGGTGACCAGCAGATACAGCAATTGGCTGCTGCCGGCGGCATCGATCAATGCCGCCCAACTGCTGATCAGCGGAAAACGGATATAGCGGCGGGCCTGTGCCGCCATGGCCCGCCAGGAAAGCACCTGGAACGTGCCGCGCACCCCCGGCACCACCCTGGCGAACAGGCCGAACGTGCCCGCCGACTGACCGGCAATATTGCCCAACAGCAGGCCTGGCGTACCCAACCCTACCAGGGCCAGCCCGATCTGGCTGGTCGGTCCCACCACCCCCTGGGCCAGCCGCGTTTTGGCAATGGCGGAAAAGGCCCCCGCCCGCGTGGCCAGCTGCAAGGCGATGTAATAGGCACCAAGGCAGAAATAACCCGCCACCAGCAGGCCCAGGTAAAGCGGCTGTCCCCCGCCTGTCGGCGGCACCGGCCAGACCTGGGCGATCCAGGCATCCGGCAAAGCGAACAATGCCAGCCCCAGCGCGCCGGTGGTCAGCAGCAATACCGTCAGGCAGACGGCCATCAGGTTCAGCGCCTCCCCTTCCTCCCGCACCAGCGGCAGCGCCAGTTCATAGCGCAGGGAGGCGACAACCACGGCAATGGTCAGCACGGCGGAATAAACGCTGAGCAGGCCGAAATCCTGCGGTGTGTAGAGCCGGGTCAGCAGCGGCGACAGCAGGATGGAGATCAACTGCCCCCCCGCCGACCCGCTGAGCATGATGGCGACATTGCGCAGGAAGGGACGACCGGCCAGTGCCGCGCGCAGGCGGCGCACCTGTGCCGCTGGGGAAACCAGCAGGCGGCGGCGCTTGATGCCAAGGGTCATGTCCCATGACCCTTGGAGGCCAGCGACCGCTGGCCCGCGGGCACGTGCCCGCGTAAGCCAAGCTGCCGGAGGCAGCGCCCGGCGATTGAGGGAGCGGTTAAACACCAAGAGCCATGATCCATGGCTCTTGGTTTAAAGGGGGGATCGATCGTGGGGGCGGCACTGTCGGGCATTATCGCTCATCCATGGGGCCGATGATCCCCATAGCATCGGCCAAAACCGCCCGCATCAGCCAATAGCCCCAGTCACCACACGATCACAGGACGCCCCGTCCCGCCTTGCCTTTAATGGTCGGTGAAAGAAGGGCCGGCATCAGCCCCGTGCCTTCAACGCCCCTCCCCCTTTCCAGCGGCTGTTCCACAGCGCCTCCCGCCCTCCGGCCACGGCGCCGCGCGAAAGAGACAGGCGGGAGTGACAGGAGCCCTTGATGCGCAGTGACCAGAGTTTTGCCGACAATAATTTCACCATCCTGCGGCTGGTGCTGGCCCTGCTGGTGGTGCTGGGCCATTTCAAGCTGTTCACCGGCATCACCTCCCCGCCCTGGCCGTTCAATTACGCCGCACTGGCGGTGGAATGTTTTTTTGTGGTCAGCGGCTATCTGGTCGCCAACAGTTTCGACCGCGACCCGGACCTGAAACGCTTCTTCATCAAACGCATCTGCCGCATCTATCCGCTTTATATCGTCGTGGTGCTGGCGCAGACGCTGATCCTGCTCAGCCTGGCACCGGGCGGCGTGGCGGCGAACCTGTCAGGGGCCGCGCGCTATCTGCTGGTCAATGCCGTGTTCCTGAATTTTCTTAAGCATGATATCGGCGGCGCGCTGCAGGGGCAGGTCGATCCCAGCCTGAATGCCAGCCTGTGGACCCTGAAAATCGAATTCGCTTTCTATCTGATCCTGCCTTTCCTCTGGCGGCTGACGGCGCGCCATGGCGGGTGGATGCTGCTGGCGATCTTTCTGCTGTCGATGATCTATCAGGAAGGCATGGCATGGGCCGGGCGGGAGACGCTGGCCAAGCAACTGCCCGGTCAGTTGCAGTTCTTCGTGCTGGGAATCGCCGCCTATCGCTACCGCGACCGGCTGCGGCTGGAAAACCGGATGCTCGGATTGCTGTTGGCCGTGGCTTTGGCGGCGGCGGCCAGCATCCTGCTTTATTACCGCCCGCCGGTGGTCTATCCGCTGGTGGTGGGCGGGCTGGTGGTGGCAACCGCCCTGTTGATGCCACGTATCCGGCTGGATCTGGATATCTCATATGGTGTCTATCTGCTGCACGCGCCGATCATCCAGCTTTCCCTGCTGTTCGGCCTCTACCGGCCCGGCTGGGACGGGCTGGTGCCGACGCTTGCCCTGGTGCTGCTGCTGGCCTTCATCGCCGAACGCACGGTAGAGGGCCCCGGCATCGCGCTGGGTCGCCGGCTGCTGCGTCGGCAGCGGCCACAGCCACCCGCCCCCGGCGGCGGTGCCGGGGGCGGGGAAGACCTGACCGTGGTGATGCTGAATGATTTCTGCCATGTGCAGGGCGGTGCCAGCAAAGTGGCGATTGATGAGGCGGTGCGGCTCTCCCAGGCCGGCGTGAAGGTGGTTTTCGTCGGTGCCGTTGGCCCCATCTGCCGGGAACTGGCAGAGGCACCGTTGACGGTGCATTGCCTGGGCCAGCCGGAACTGTTGAATGCCGGCAAAAATCCGGGCGTGGTGCTGCAGGGCCTGTGGAACGGCAAGGCCGCCCGCCATGTGGCCGACCTTCTGCGCCCCTTACCGCCCGACAGCACCATCGTGCATCTGCACGGCTATACCAAGGCGTTGACCACCAGCCCGGTGCGGGTGGCGCGGCGGCTGGGCATGCCGGTGATCTGCACCCTGCATGATTTCTTTGCCGCCTGTCCCAATGGGGCCTTCTTCAATTACCAGACCATGCGCCCCTGTACCCGCGCGCCCTTGTCCGGCAGCTGCATCGCCACGCGCTGCGACAAGCGCCGGCATGTGCATAAGCTGTTTCGCGTGCTGCGCGGCTTTATCCAGCAGGCGGTGGGGCGCTTCCCCGCTGCGGTGGAGCATTACATCGCCCTGTCCGCCAAATCTGAAGCCATCCTGTTGCCCCACCTACCCCGCCGCGCCCGCATCCACCGGCTGCCCAATCCCGTGGATGTGGCCAAAACGAACCCGGTGAATGCGGGGGACAACAAGACCGTGCTGTATCTGGGCCGGCTGGACGAGGAAAAGGGCGTGCGCCTGCTGGCGACTGTTGCCGCCTCCCTGGGCCTGCCCATCACCTTCGTGGGTGACGGCCCGCTGAAGCCGGAGATCGAAAAGATCCCCGGCATGAAGGTGACAGGATGGGTGACGATGGATGAAATCCAGAAACACCTCTCCACCGCCCGCTGTCTGGTGTTCCCCAGCCTTTGGTATGAAACCTTCGGGCTGACGGTGGCGGAAGCAGCGGCCCGTGGTGTGCCCGCCATTGTCAGCGATATTTCCGCTGCGGCGGAACGGGTGGAAGATGGGGCAACGGGCTGGCTGTTCCGCAGCGGCGACGCCGATGATCTGGCGCGTTGCCTGACCCTGATCCGGGATGATGGGCGGGTGCAGGCGGCGGGGCGTGCCGCCTACAATGCCTTCTGGTCGGACAGCCGGACCGGCGACAAACATGCCGCCGATCTGCTGGCCATTTACCGGGCTGCCGTTGCCAGCGGAACAGCAGCACCGGCCTGATGGAACTGGCCCTTCCAACGCCCGATCGCCGCCCATGGCAGGTTGAGCGCCAGGGGGGCCGGGTTCAGCACCCATTGTTCAATGGCATCCGGCTCCTCGCGTGACAGCACAGGCAGGTTGGTGGATTTGCCGATCTCAATCGCGCGATTATCCACCGGGATGATCAGGGCACGCCGCTTGTGCTGCAAGGCGCGGATGCCGCCATGCAGCCGCGCCCCGACGAAATCCACATCATGGTTGGCCAAAATCCGGTCATAGGCGTCGATCTTGGGCTCAATCGGCACAAAGCCGGTGGCCCCGATCTGCTGCATATAGGGTGTGTCCTCATCCTGCTGCGGCCAGAAATAGACGGTGCGGTAATGCCGCTTCAGCATGTCGAAGATGCGCCGGTCCTGTTCGGGTGCCGGGCGGTAATAGGTTACAGCGAACACAGCATCCTGCGCCTTGCGCAGCGGAATGTGGCGGCAATGCGCCCCATCCAGCATCCACATGGTCGGGCAGGCCGTGTAGAGCAGGTTGGGCAAATGTGGGCGCAGATTCTCATAGGTGTGCATGTCGCGCACCGAATGCAGGAACCGCTGTGACAGCACGCGCCGGAAGAACAGCCGTGTGGCGGCATCCGGCCCGCTGCGCCCATATTGCTGCCAACCCACCCCCATCAGCACCACATCGCGCCAGGCCAGATAATCCAGCGGCGTGATGCGCCAATTGCCGCGCACCAGCATGTGCGATTTCAGGATATTGGTGCCGCCGACGATGGAAAATTCCGCCTTGCGGCCCGCACTCATCTCCGACAGCTTGACCCGCCGGTGCGTCGGCGTGCGGGTGAAATCCGCAGCGGGGAACAGCCCGCGCATCGTCTCCCACACCGCATCCATAATGAAATTGTCGCCCAGATTATCGCTGTCCATGGCGGTATCGAACATGTTGATCAGCATGGGATGCTCCTTGTTTTTCTGTTCAATGCGGGGACGGAATGCAAAATCTCTCCTGCCTGGCCCCCAGGTCGGAGGTTGATCGCCGGATAGCGCCGGGCCAGAGGCGGCAATTCAACCGCATCGCCGAACCAATAGACGGTGCCGCAGACCTCGATCAGCGGCAGGTCATCCTCATGGTCGGTGAACAGCACGCGCGGCCTGTCCTGCCAGCCGCGCGCCTGGGCGAAGGCCAGCACCGCGTCACGCTTGTGCGGGCCGATATTGCTGGGCGTGCCGGCGGGCCTGTCCCGCGCCGTGGCCAGCACATGGCGAAATCCCAGGATGGCCCCCAGTTCGTCGGCATAATCCGCCGCCGCCGCCGTGGCCAGAACGGCATCAATCTGGCCGGCAGCCACGGCATCCAGCAGGCAGGCCAGTTCCGGGCGGACATGGCGTTTCAGGCGGCGGGCAAAATCACGCCCCGCCGCCTGCCCGTCGCCATCGGTGGCGGCCTGCCAGATCGACTGTAACTGTCGCTTCAGCGCCTCATGCCCGATCAGGCCGGCCTTGCGGGCCGCCAACAGCGAAGCCGCCGCCAGCGTCACCCGCAACCGCCCCAGCGGGCCCAGCCGGGGAAAGGGGGCACGCAACAGGTATGTCGCCCAGTGGGGGAAACTATTGACGTTCAGGACCGTGCCGTCCAGATCGAAGATCACCAGCTTATGCATCGAGCGACCAGGGAAAGCGGCAAAGCTGCCGGTGGTAGAGGGCATGATCCGGCTGGATCAGCGGCTGCGCAGTGGTGACGGTGATCGCGGCGGAACGCACGCGTGCGCCCGGTGCCCGCGCCTGGATGGCCTGTACCACCCGCAGCATGGTCGCACCGCTATCCACCGCATCATCCACCACCACCAGGAAAGGTGCCGGGCCGGCCTTCGCCAGCCATTCATCAAGCAGCACCAGTTCCCCGGAATCGAACGGATAAGGCGGTATTTCTCCGGCTGGCGGTCGGCGCGTCAGCAACGCATGTTCCCAGACCCGCAACCGGTCGGCGATGGGACGTGGCAGGCCCGCCAGCAGCTTCTTCAGCGCCGCCAGATTGTGCTTGTGCTGCGTGGTGGGCCGACGGCAGGTCAGCGACAGGATGGGGATGCCGCCCGGCATCGCCTGCGCCATGGCGTCGGCCACATGCAGCCCGCCCGTTGGAATGGCGACCAGCGCATCGGGTCGCCCCTCACTTGCCACCATGGCCATCAGGTCCGTGCAGGCCCGGGCAAAACCCAGGCGATCCAGGCTGACAACACCGCTGCGCCGTACGGCCTGACTTTGTTGCATCATGTTGTTTCTCCACCCGGGTAGGGGGTTGAACGGGGGCTCCCGTAGGGGCGGCTGATGTGGGTGCCGGCCCTGGCGGTTTCCCGCCACAGCACGCCGATGGCAGCCCCCATGAACAGACAGGCCGACTGGTCTTCGATGACGGACAGCACCGCGCCGTAACCAAAGGTGAAGGCAAGCACGGCCAGCGCCGGCTCCACCCTTGCCACCTCACCCGTCACACGGCGCAGCGCCAGCCAGACAATGAAACCGATATAAAGAAAGGCGAAGATGCCGAAATATGCGTAGAACAGAACCGCAATATTATCGGCGGGGTTGAAGTAATTCGGCGCGAACAGCCGTTGCGGCCCGCCGATCCCGCCAAGCCCCACACCGAAAATCAGCAATTGGCTGCGCTCAATCCAGTCCCACGCCTGCGGCCAGGTATAGGCGATGCGCAGATAGAGCGATTCCATGCTGAACACGCCATCCCCATGGGGCAGGTGCAGATCAATGGTCAGCAGCGGCAAGCCCACCGCCAGCAGCAGCAACCCCAGAAAGCTGGCGCGCAGGCAGGACAGGCGATAGGCGACCGGCAAGCACATCGCCCCCACCACGGGCAAGAGAGCAATCAACGCCCCCTTCTGCGTGGTCAGGAACACGCCCGCCAGGGCCAGTGCACCGATGGCGGCCCGCAGCAGCAGATTTTCCAATCGCGCCATCAAAATGATGCTGAGACAGGGCAGCACGGCGGCGACCGCGATGGAACTGCGGGTGAAACCGGCCACCCGGCGGGCCATCGGGTCACTGATGAACCAATCCTTGGAGACATCGACATTCAGGTCACCGACGACGGTGCGAATGCCGGTCCAGGGAAAGGTCATGACGAACTTGTCCAGCACGATGCCGATCATGATCAGCACCCAGAACAGGCCCATCAGCTTCGTTACCCGCCCGTCCGGCGACAGCAAAAGGCTGGCGGCAAAGAAACCGAAGAACATGTTCAGCATGATCTTGGCGCCGTAGACGGCCCCCATCACACTGCCCACATTGCCCACCAGGATCAGGGCATGGAAAGCCAGCAGAACCCCGCCCAGGGCCAGAACCGGATTCATCCGCCGCTCCCGGATACCCTGGGCGGCACACAATAACAGCAACGGCCCGGC